>Ga0075301_1000079_pt1 | contig 15990 bp, 23 predicted proteins | sample Browns_TuleA_D1_FD_120053 | JGI IMG/M metagenome (GOLD analysis project Ga0075301, IMG submission 120053) | Natural and restored wetland microbial communities from the San Francisco Bay, California, USA, that impact long-term carbon... | ecosystem: Environmental > Terrestrial > Soil > Wetlands ... | reverse complement strand
TCCAAATGTATCTGTAATTACCTGTGTTGGTGCTTTACTTGCCAATTTTTCTCCTTCTCTTACTGTAATTATTCTTTCTACTTGTTGTTGATCCAAAATCTTATTTTCAATTAAATAATCTGTTGTTTGTTTACTCAACAATACTTTTTGTTCTAATACATTTCCTCCACCAATTTCAAATCCGTCTCCAACTGGTTTTAGTTCTTCTAATCTTAGAACTTTTGGTTTTGGTGTACCAATCACTATCTTATTTCCTGCTCTTCCTATCAATGGTTGTATTTTATTTGTAAATGGTATACCTATGTTTACGCCTTTATACACCACAGTGTCAACTGGTACTACATGTTCAACTTGGATAGCAGCTTTTGATAATGTTGGAACTAATTTTGTTTCTCCAAGTGGTAATGAAATTGATTTTATTTTAAATGGTGATAATGGTTTTAATGTTATTAGTGATGCAAGTGGTATGACACTTCCAGCAATGTTTCCTACCACTCCATATTTTTCTGTATATTCTTTATCTGTTAGTTTAATTGATTTTATTACATCTCCTTCTGTCTCTGTTAGTTTATCTATGAATACTCCTGTTTTTGTTGGTGCTACTTTGATTTGTTCTTCATATGGTGTACCTTTTTGTAATGAAGCCAAGTATCCACCAAGATTCAAAAATCCTGCAATTGAAAATGTATCCTTTATTCCTTCTGCTAGAAACTGTTCAATTACTGCTTTTGCTTTTGAATTGCTTGTATCATAGAAATCAAAAATTGGTGCGTCACTTTCTATTATTTTCTTTGATGCTAAAGATTTTTTTTCAGATTCATCCAAAATAAATTGAGAAGCTGCTCTTACTCCTAATGGATCAGGTATTTGTCTCTGTGGGCCTAATTTTTCTGGTTTTTCCTGTGGCCCAAATACATTATATGTTTTGAATCCTACTTCTGTTGGTATTAATGATAAAAATTGTGGAACTCCTGCTACTGGCCCTAAGATAATACTCTGTTGTCTTCCTTGTTGTTCAGTTTTTTCTGGTTCTGGTGGCTTTTCAAATAATTCATATTCTGCTCTAACGCTTTGACTTCCTACATTTCCAAAATATTTCGCTGATTTTATTCTTGATGGTTCAATCTCTTCTTGATCTTTTCCACTTGGTGTTTCTACTGGAACTGGTTCATCTACTCTTATTGTATCACTTAATTTTACTTTGTAATCTATACCACCTTGTTCATTTTTAACTCCAACGTTTTCTTTTGGTTGAACTACTGTTGTACTTACAACAGAATTTTTTGATGAGCTTATTACATTTTCATTAATTGTTCCAACTGCCTCTCCTTTTTGAGCTGCTATTGCACGTTGTTCTGCTTGTTTTACTGATTCTGATTTAGCTCCTACTGCACCAGCTCTAGCCCTTTGTTCTGCTTGAGCTTTATCTTTTGCTATTACTTGTGCTTGCACTGTACTTGTAACATTTTCATATTGTCTTTGAAGTTCTTCAATCTGTTTTTGTCTTTTTTCATTTAATTCAGTATTTCCTTTTGATGAATTTATTGCTGACTGTATATCTCTTATCTGTCTTAGTATTGAATCCCCTGCATTTCTAGCTGAGGCACTTAATGCAGTTGGTATTGGATTAAACCTACTAGCTCTAGATGACAATATTCAGTTTAGGCATATTATCATATAAAAATGAAATTAAAATCCTTCATTACAGAACTTGCAGTATACCTTATTTTCCAAGTCATATACTAGTAAATTACCACATTCATGGCAATGTACATCTGTTTCTTCTATTTCTGGATATGTAAATCTCCATCCTTTAACCTTCAGATATTTTGAAATCATCTGTATCTTGTCTTCTTCTCCCAAGTCTGAAGACTCTATAAACAATGCCAGATATTTTATAGGAATTTCATATGCAGCTTCTTTATATAAAATTTCTACATAAAACGGATCTTTGGTTGGAAACATTGACCAATTTCTAATTGCATTTGAATGCTGTCTGAATCCTGCTCTTAATACTTTTACTTTCCAGTTTTTTGTAAATGATTTCATGTATGGATTTCTACAACAATAACAAACCCCATTTTCTCCTTTGTCTGTATAAGAATTACATGTCTTACAAAATTCTAAAAGTCTTCCTTTTGTATGAATTGTGTGATGATATTGTGTACCTCTGCATTTTAACTTCTGTGTTTTTTGTTTAGTTACTAATTTACTCATCTGAACCACCAGTTCTTATCAGATTTTGCACAACATTTTTACGCATTTGTGGATTGTTAATCTTAAATTCTGATTTTTGTGTGGTTAATAATGTCAAGAATCCTGCTCTTAATGATGATGTTGAAATTAAGCTAAGTAAAAGATTTTCTTTAATTTCATCTGCTACATCGTGCATTGATGGTGGCAATGTTTCTCTTACTGCGTCAATCATTTCTATTTTTTGAATTACTTCTGGCCCTTTTTGTGGAAGATTTAATGTTCTAAGTAAAATTCTTTCTTGGCCTTTTTTGTCTTTTCCAGCTGACTGAGTAACCAATTGAAGCACAGAATGAACATTCTGTGCCATTTGTTCTGACACAAGCTTTCCCTAGTATATTATGATTTAAAGTAAATTGGTTAATGTTTTTCTATTTCTGTTATTACTTTATTATACTAATCTAGTATCATTATCATTTTTTAGCTTTTGCGTATATAAATAATGCATTAATTTGTTGGAAAATGTGTGCGGATCGTGAAAATCTGGTATAATGCTACTGCTATCGCTAAAGCTAATAACGAATATCCTACAGTTTGTGTCTCATCTGTAAACTGTGTTTGTATCAATACTGCCAAAACTACACCTATAATTGCTACTAACATTGTATTTGAAACTCTTAACCATAGTATACCTATCAATAATCCCCAAATTATAATATAGAAAAATGCACCAAATACAGCTAAAAATGGTTCAAGCATTGTATCTAATGGAGCTGCAAAAAAATCACATGTACCTAGTTCATAGCATTGTCTACAGACTCCGTTTACCTCTTCTGCATTACCTGTACATGTTACATTCTGTCCATATGCACTTAGAAAAAATACAGGTGTTATTAAAACTCCAATAAAAAGTAAAGTATTAACTAGAATCCTTTTACTAAATTTCAATACATCTAATCCTACATGATTCATATAAAAAAGATAAGCCTTTTGTCTATCTAAGATAAGCTTGTATCTGTCTTATCCAATCTGGTGCATTAGATATTACTGCAAAGAATACTATGGCCAAAAAGAACCACATGCCAAATGATATGAGTTTTTGTAATGGTGGTGGAGACAATGAATCTACGCCTTTTTTTGCGTCATTGCATATTATGTTAAGGTATCTTGCAGCTTTTGGGTTAAATGCCCTAAATGAAGCTAGATATTTTTCAGTGTTTAGATCTATTGCATAATGTTGTGTTTTTTCTACTATTGCATTCATTATCTGCCAAATGTTATCATATCGTTGTTTTTTAATTACTTCTGGATATACCTTGTTTAATTCATCCTTTATTTTTATAAATTCCCTTTTTTTATAAAATTTTTCTACATTTTGTACGATAATCTTTGGAAGTGTAACTCCATGTGAATTATAAAATGACATTGGCTGTTTGTTATGTCTGTATAACGTATGACTTTCTACTTTGAACAATCCATGTTCTGAAATTATATATCCGTTCATTGTTGGTTCTGCTTTTTCTAATACAAATTGGTTTGATTTTTCTTTTGTCTTTATTATAGCTATTCCATCACCCCAATATGTTAATGCAAGTTCTTGTCTTGTTGGTAATCTCATTTATAGTACACCACATTTATTGTCATTCGGATCAATTCTATTTTTGCATATTTTATAAAGTATTAATGTTGCAATTATTCCTTCTATGAAAATTATTCCAGCTGTTGTCATAATATCGATTTTTGTCATTATTGGCAATAATGATGTTATTACAGTAACAATTCCATAAATTATTATGTATGTCTTTCTTTCTTTTTTACTTAGATAATGTTTATCCAAACATGCAAATTCTTTTAGATTCATTCTTTTTTATCTACCTCCCAAAATTTATCATTGCGACAATCTGGTTTTATACAGCGTAATTCTCCTTTTAAATAATAATCTCCGTTAATATCACCACAAAACTTGCATTTTAAAATCATTTCAATAACTCCAATAACAAAATAAATTTACTACCAACTGAATTTACCACACTATTTCCTAATGCTGGAAAAATTTTTAATGGATTAAACATAGTCATAAAACCAATTATTCCCATTGCGATCAATGACATTAATAAAATTGGGCCTGTAGTCATTACTCTATATGATAGCATTCCATTGATTTTTTTTGCCAGCATTCTATCAATATTTTGTAATTTCATATCTGATTTATCGAAAAATTTGTAATCAACCAGAAATTTTTGTGTCTCTTTTGATAATGTTCCTTTACTGTCTTTACTTCTGGTTTCTTCCAATGTTTGTAATACCTTAATTGGATTTGTAAATGATTTGTCTTTATCAGTTGTCATTATTTGTGTAATTGCATTATAAACTCTCTCTGTTTCTCTGTATACTTTGGACATATTTCCTTCTCTATATTCTTTTTGTAATTCTTCAATACCGTCAATTGATATTGGTTTTGTATTATACATATTATAAATATAAAATGATTGCCCATTCATTCTGTTTTCATACTCTCCATCCAATTCAAATATTCCATCATTCATCATAAAATATTTTTTTTGGAATCTTTTTGCTTTTACAATTTCAATTTGTCTGTCTCCAACTTTTAGTAATATCATTGGGCCAGCTGAATAGATCCATTCTAACATTGGAAAATTACCTTTTAGTGCAAATCTACCCAATACATTTGTTTAAAACTTGGGATAAATAAGGTTTTATCTTCTTTGGATTCTATTATTTCGACTATAGGTAATTATCTATACCTCGTTAAACAAACTAATTCATTTGTAGAATGGCTCATATTAAATCCTACCATATCCTTTAGGTGCATATAATTCGTTATAATTTTCACAATGACAATAACAACCACAATCATCCAAATCACAACTTAGACCACTACTTCTTCCACATTCATTTCTATGTCTAGGCATATAGGTATCATATTTTACTCAATGTTTTAAACTTTATGTTAGAAATATTTTTTGCCTACGAATACGCCAATTCCACATAGAAATATAATCAATCCCCATGTTGCTTGACCTATTACTGGATCTCCATTTACATCTGGTAAGAATCCCATTGAACCCATTACCCCTATTGTTATAGTTACAAAAATTATTCCTGTAATTGCTGATCTTCCTGTGAATATTCCTGCAAGTAAAAATACAAATAAGAATGGTATAGGCACTCCTGCAAATGTACCTAATTGGTTCATATAATCTACAAATGCTAGTGTTGCGTTTGTTCCACCATTTGATATTGTTGAAAATAATAATTCGTCATTATAACATGTAATATAGACATTTTGTGTTGGAACTACTGATACCGTTAGGTTATACCATCCTGCATTAGTTACATTTGCCCAATCTCCATCCTCAAATAGTTCATCCCTAAAATTACATTCTGTATTCGCTGGAAGATTCTGTCTGTTTACTACCAGATTTAAATTTGCAAATGAATTTGAACGTGAATGTGTGTAACTTACTTGATAATTTCCTTGTGATGATGTAAAATATGTTGCTGTATAAATTGGTGTTATTATCGTACTATTTGAAAATGTAAATGTTCCTGTTGAGTTTTGTATTGATACTATTGCTGTAAAATTATAAACAAAGTCTGCGTCTAATGCCTCTCCAAAGTTTCTTCCTAATTGTTTTGTTTCTCCTGTTGATATTACGATTGATAATGCTGTGTTATTTAATGATGTTCCATTTTTTAGCATTTGCAAATTTGAAATGGTAATACTTGGTGAACCACCTTCAAGTATTTCAACTGTTGGAATTAATTCTACTGCATCACCTGTTTGGTTTCTTATGAATAATATATCTGGTGTTATTGGGCCAGCTGTTTCATTCATATATTCATTTGATGGGGAACTTGTTCCTCCTAAATTATGTGCTGATACTCTGTAATTATAAACTGTACTTGCAGTTAATCCTGTATCTGCATATGTTACATCTGTGGTTGTGGTATTTGATACTAAATCGCTAAATCCCCCACCTTCAGGTGATTCCCTTTCAATTTTATATCCATTTACTGTTCCACTTGGTGCAGTCCATTCAAGATCAATTTCATCTGTTGATATTGTATTAGCAATCAATCCTGTTGGGGCATCTGGTATAGTATAATTTGCCCACGATGTAGAATTATCACCAAGACCAATTGCATTTATTCCAGCTACTTTGAAATTATATTGTGTTCCTGAAGTTAAACTTCTTAATTCGTATATAGCTGTATCATTTCCTGTATCTGCAACTAATGTTGAAAATCCGTTTCCAGTTGGTGATTCCATCCATATTTTCCATCCTGTAATTGCTGGATCACTATCTGGTGCAGTCCATGAAAGATCTATTCCTTCTGTCGATACTGTTGTTACATTTAGATTAGTTGGTGCTGATGGAGCTGACTGATATACTACAATTAATGTTGGATCAACTGAACCACCTGTCAAGTAAATTTTTGTGTTATCTCTAACTGCATTAATGCTTTCAGCATCATGTTTGAATGATACTGCAAATACATCAGTTGTTGTAAGTCGTGCCTGTAAGTCTGTAACTGCACTTGCACCCAAATCAAGTAATTTTTCTCCTGTTGTTGTACAAAAACTGTTATTGTTTACATAAACTGTTCCAGATTTTGATTGTGAATATAAATTTGTATTTGTTTCTGTATCAATATCACTAGTTATAGCAACGATATCACAATTTTTAGTATCACCTGTTACTGATTGTACCTCAAAATTAAATCCTACATAAGTTATTGACGCACTATCTGATATTCCAGATACGTCAAACTGAATAAATCCATGACCACAGTCACCATTTGAATCAGGTGTGTCATAATCATCTGCAATGTCAAGTGTTGTAGTCTGTGGGAAATTAGTTAATGTTCCTGTTGTTGTACAATCATTATCTGCCCCTTCTCTTATGAAAAATGCTGAACTATAACTTTGATTTGTATTTCCTTCCCAAACTATCGTTAGTATTGGTTCTTGTGCTGTAGCATGTGTTTCAGAAGCAAATTGACATGCATCAAGTGTTCCATCAATAGTTTCATCATCCTGTTTGAAGGCTATTGAAACATATCCACTTGATAATTGGTTTTCTACATAAGTATCTCCTGCTGAACCCAAATCAATATTTTTTATACCTGTTGAAGCACAAACTGTTGCATCTGCATCAACTAATAAATCACCGTTTGTAATCGCTGTAAATAACTGTGCAGCTGTAAGTGGTGTAGATGGTTTTGATGTTAAACCTACAAAATCTATTACATTTGTTCCTGATATGGATATTACTTCAAGTGATATATCAGTATCAAGTATTGTTGCACCATCTGGAATTGACGATGTGCTAAATTCTGCTTGTGATCTATAACAATCATTTGAATCTGGTGTATCATATGCATTTGCTGGTAATACGGTATTATCAAACAAAGTTACACCAGTATCACAAATATCATTTCCTGAATCTCGTACTGAATTATCTAATGTTGGATTATTACTTGAAAATGTAGGATCAATGTATAAAATATCACCTTCTTGTAATTGCCTACCATCATCAAGATAACGAATTAAAGTTGAAAGTCCGTTTGTGGTTTTACCAACAATAATATCCTGTAGATATTGTTTTGATTGTGTAAACCCCTCTATATGGAATGTTCCGTCATTAGAAATCATTTTTACTTCATCCATTGTCAATGTCGTTTTATCAACTGATTTTGAATCTTCAGGTGTTCCTTTTGTGCTTCCGTTATCATTCTTTTCAGTAATTTTTCCAGTTGTAAGTTCGTATCTTGAATTTTCAATTTCAATAACTGAATTTGTTAATGATTCAACAGAATCAATTATTCCGTATTTTTGATCTTGTTTTGAATGTACTCCATTAATATATTTCCATGATTTTTTTGCTTGTTTATCTATTTCTTTTACATATGTGATTATTAATTTATCTTCTGTTATCTTGTTTTCTTTAATTCCTGAAATATATATTCCAGTTGCATTTTGTACAGCTGATGTTTGGCATTGTTCTAAATTAACATCTGAAAGTAACCATACTCCTTTTATTGGATCATCTGTTACTTTTTGATGATATAGACTTGATATAGATCTTGCATCTGGTTGTGTTATTGTTGAGTTTGCATATGATACTACTTCATTACAATTTAATTTATCAACTGAAAATGAAGATAAACCTGAAATTATTGTATAGTGTGTAGAATTTTGTGTCAGAATATCTGATACCCAATTTCCATTATTTAATACCCTGTTTGGTAAACCTATAGTTGTAACATGTGTTCCGTTTACATAAGTTATATCTTGATAATCTTTTCCTCTAAATACACTTATTTGTTCATCAACTGAATATGAAAATGGTATCGTACCAATTATTATTGTGAATATTGATAATAGAACAATTATTTTTTTATTCATAGATCCTCATTCCTGTTTATTGATAGATATGCCCAAAGTCCTACAGCTGCAATTGCAAATACTGGAATTGCAATTGTGGCATCATATAGTTGGTCTTTTGCAATTCTTAAATTAGTATCAACTACATTTGTTTCATCCCAAAATTCATTTTCAATCAATAAATTATATGTTGCTTGTTGAAATACAAGTATAGCTATACCTACTGCAAAAAGTGATATTATTGCAAGTAAAATTACTGCTACTGCTATGACTGTTCACCTGATAGATCAAAGTTTAACATTTTGTTAATAAATTTATCATAACTTAATTTACCTTTTTTTTCTTTTACCTGATCTCTTGTTTTTTTTGTTACTGGTAGATCAACAAATTTTTTCTTTCTCATTATATTGTACCTACATCCCTTCTTGTTAATGTTAGAAACATCCATGCAGCTACAGCTATGATCATAAACATCGGTAAAACTAAAATTGATTTATACGTTGTATCTCTTGCTGTACATTCTGGCCTATCAGTTGAATTACTACCACATGGATTTTCTGACCATGCCTCACCTAAATCAGTACCTAATTCCTGTGAAATTGGTGCTAAAGCTCCCCATGCAATTACAACAGCAAACATTGATAGAACACTAATAACAATTACTCCAACTGCCATATCGGGTGTTAGGAACAATCATATAAAAATGAATTAATGATTTTGTTCGTAATTTAAAAAAGGAAAAAAGTGGAGATTTATTGTCTTCCACCAATTGCACCAAAGATAGCGAATAGTGCAAAGAACAAAGCTACTGGTAATATACCAATAACAGTCCATGCTGTATCTTTAGCGTTTTCACATTCAGTTGTACCGAAGTTTGCATCAGCAGCTCCATTAGCTGGGCATGCGATGGCATCCGATACCTCACTAAATATGAGGATTCCAATTAGTAATCCAACCGCAGCTCCAATGAAGCTGAGAATGAATCCTAGTGACAGTACCATTGAATATTAACGTATCATATTCATATAAAAAAGAAAGTATTTTGTTAGGAACTTCCTACATCTATTCTATGAACAAACCAGCTTCCTAAAATTCCAGCTATGATAACTAGTGATACTCCTATTACTTTTACAAGTGGATCACTATTTGGTATTGAATAATTTACCCAATCTGGAAACCAATCTGGAAAATGCCATGTTAGAATGTCTTCAACCACTAACTCTCAATAAATTAATAAAAAATAAATGTTGTGGAAGGATTTAACGCCTTCCACCTATTGCACCAAAGATAGCGAATAGTGCAAAGAACAAAGCTACTGGTAATATACCAATAACAGTCCATGCTGTATCTTTAGCGTTTTCACATTCAGTTGTACCATGTGACGCATCAAATCCAGCTGTACCGTTAGTTGGACAAGATATTGCATCGGATACTGAACTAAATATGAGTATTCCAATTAGTAATCCAACCGCAGCTCCAATGAAGCTGAGAATGAATCCTAGTGACAGTACCATTGCGTTTTTTCAGGTATAATCATATAAAAAAGAAAGTTTTTTGTTAGGAACTCATTTATACTACCATGTTTAAAACATTTTTGTAAATGCTGGCCAAGATTGTTTATTCTTTATCAAATTTTGATATTGAATACAAACCAGCATTGATTTTTCTCTGTATTATTTTAGGTGTTTATGCTGGGATATCCAGTCAAGAATTTTTAAATGAGCATGAAGACTGTGAGAATTTTGGTCAGGGGTTTTCTCCAATTGGATATTGTGGTGATTTTATCAATAGGGTAAATTTACTTCACTGGTTTGAATGGACATATGATGACTTGCTTGATAATTTTCGTCATCCGTTATCAGTTGGACTGGTAAAATTATCTGGTGATCTTACAGGTGATTATAGAACATTTTCGTTCATATCAAGTGGATTAATTTTGGCATTAACATTTTTTATTGCAAGAAAAATCACTGGTGTAAATTATATTGGACTAGTTTCTGTTGTAATTGTCTGTACTAGTGCAATATTTTACAAATATGACATAATACTCACATATCCTAATTTTTGGGTGACTGCCCTTCTTGCATCTATATATTTTGGTATGAGAAATTCAGCTTCATCATTTTTGTTTTTTATGTTATCTATTCCGTTTAAGGCGATCACGATACTTTATTCTCCTTCCATGATTTTGTTTTTCAGGTTTTCAAATGTAGAAAAAAGGACTAAATATTCCATTTATGTATCTTGTATTGTTGTAATTGCATTATTTTTCTTGGCATTTTTCTTTTCTGATTCTATAAAAGGTGATATGGAAATTTTATTCCAACCTGAAGATTTTTTATGGTGGCTTGGCATGTGGACTGTGGAATTTCAAGCAGATCGATTATCCTTGATTCTTGTAATGCTTTGTATAATGAGCTTGTATATGATCAGGCATGTACCATATGCAAAATCTATATTATTTTTTATGCTGTTTACTTTGATTCAACCAGCAATAATTTCTGGATTTACTACATTTACAAATGAAGAATATAGAATGCTTCCTTTAGTTGTTTTTGCCTCTATCGGATTTGGGTTTATTTTGGTTAATCTTGATAAACTGATCTATGAGATTCATAGATTTCAAACTTTAATGATTAGAAAATAATTTTTTTAATAGTATACATCATTACTTTTACAAGACTTACTTTATAGTTTGTAGAATGGCTCATATTCTGCTTATCCCTACACCTGCTACTTTTTTCCAAATACAATCAAAGCATAAATCAGGTTCTATGTATTTTTGAACATCAATATCATATAGTTTAATTCTTTGTTTATCAATCTGCTTTTTACATACTCTACAATTGGTATCGTTAGTCTTGACCATAAGTATCACCTATAATTAATAATTTTTCTGTATAATTAATTTGATTTTCAAGTTTCTTAATGTAAATTTTCATCAGTTTTTTATAATATTTTTCTAAATGTATTCTTTTAAAATGACTTGTAAAATATCCTAATTGTAACCAAAATCCATATGCATCTATACCTTTTCTTGTTGATAACTTTTGGTATAAAATGTTACTATATGACTGGCATGTTACACAATTTGCGTAAATGCGATAAGAATTGTCTCGTAAATAAAAATTTGATTTTGGAAAACAAAATGCTTCTCCAACAATACAATGAGCATAGTCTTTTAATTCTAATTTTTCATATGGGTGCTCACTATCTGAAAATGGTGTATAACATGTTGTATGTGCCAGTTGATCAAGTTCTTTATTTCTATAATATTTCTTAATCTTTGAAGCCCAAAATGGGGAAATTATGCTAAGCTCTTTTAAAATTTCTAATTTATTCATTTTACCTAATCATAATTATTTTGTTTGTGAATTTGTGGAGTTAAATGTATTACTTTGTTATTTGGTATTTCTATTCTTACTTTGTCATGTTCATTATGTTTCAATTCTAGGAATGAACCACGTAATACGAAAACTTCTTCTGCACCAAGTAATTGCATTCGTTGGTCATGTCCATCAAATACTCTCCAATTATTTCTTCTTGTTGCATATATTAAACCGTCTGTATTGATGTAATGGTTTGAAAATATTCTTGCTTCGTAAAAATCCCAATCTTTAAACCCAATTTTTGTTTTACCAGTTATAGTTCTTTTTGTCTTATATGATAATCTATCATAATGTTTTATGTCTATGTTTTTTCTCCAATATTTATCCTGTGTTTCTTGTTCTTCTTGTACTATTATTGTATTTTCATTCTCGAAAACCAATTCACTAAAATCTATTATTTTATACAATACATCTCCTTGTAACCTTTCAAAATTTTCATTTTTTCTGTTTATATTATCTACTATTTCTTTTATTGACTGTGGAAAAACTGTAAATCTTGTACCAAAATCAAAAATCTCCTTTACAAAATAATTTCCTTCATCTGAAATCCCACATAGATAATATTCGCAGACGAAATCTAATTTTTTAGATACTGTCCTGTAATAATTCCATTTTACTATCAATGCATAATTTTCATCTGACATTATAACTTCATGTAATTGTTTTTCATTTTGTATATGATTGAATTTTTCCTGTACAAATAATTGATAATCCTGTGAATTTTCTCCCTGTACTTTTCCTCTTAATTCTCTAAGTATTTGGTCTTCTGTCATTCCAGTTTTTAGATTCATCATTGTTTTATAATACAAATACTATGTTTTAAACATTATGGTAAATTCTTTTGTTTATTGTTGTTCCCAACATATTTTATTATCCACGTATAGTCATTTTCTTTCAAACAATTTTCTACTGGTATTAAATGACAAATACATAATCTCCCTGATTTTTTAGTCAAGGTAATTATCTATACCTCGTTAACATGGTAGAAAACCTATCGAATCTTTTCGTGTTTCTTCATCTCCGTAAAATGGAACTTTTCTGAATCTCATATCATTATAGGTTTTACAATGTGGGCATTTTGCACCATGCCAACTATTTTGATTTACAACAAAATCATTCATTCTTATTGTAAATGGTTTATTACATTTTTTACAGAATAAATCTAAAAATTTAACTATGGTCATATAGGTATCATATTATATTTTATCTTTTAAACATTATCATATTAATTGAATGCTGGAATTGATCTACCTAATACAATATAGATTATATAAAATATATTTACAAATCCTATTATTATCTGAAATCCAAAATTCCATTCAGCTGGAAAATCTACTCCCATTGCACCTGTAAATGCATTCATTACGTTTATTATGAATGATCCAAATAGAAATTCAAGTGCAAGTTCTCCTACTGCATAAAGTCTTTCTACTGGTTCTGTTATAGGATCAAAGAAACTTTCATCCCCTGTATGTCCAACTATTGTAGAATTTCTTGTATCTGTAAAATTAACAATTACTGTTCCTGTTGGATCTGTAGCATTGAAGAAATTTGGTTGTTGTCCTGCACCTGTACCTGTAGCAACTGATGTAAGATTTCCTGCTACGTTTGTCTGTCCAATTGATAACGTATATCCATCTACAACTGCCATTGAGATATTAAATAACAGGAAAAAGAAATAGATTTTTACAAACATTTAATTTTTCCCCATTTTTAATGCCTCTACGAAAAATACTGCTACTGCTACTAATCCTAATATGAAAAATATCCATCCTATCCATATTTTTTGTTGGCTTTCTTCAGCTGACTGGCCTTCTGCACCAATCATGTAACTTGTTTCGTTCCATTGTGATCCTGCATCTTGATATGTTGTAGTTGATACAACATCATAATTTGCAAACATCATTAATGATATTGCAAAAAATCCAACTGCACCCAAAACAGCAAATAAAGCTCCAAATTTATGAGAAATTATTAAAGAACCAAATCCCATTCCAGTTAAAATTAAAAAAATACCTGTTCCAATTTCTGGCATATAGAATCACTTTGTTAGGAACTCATATAAAAAAGAACTAAGGTGTTTTGACATAATATGATCCTTTTTGGATTGTTCCTGTACCAGTTGTCTCCATTTGAATTTGAACCAATGCATTCCCAGCACTAGAATCTGTTTCAAATGCACATACAATATCTAATGGCATTGGTATATTTGCCCCTGCTAACCATACTGTTTCTCCTGTGTCTGTTGTTGTAGTAGCTGCTAAAATATCTAAAGTTTCAGCTGTTGCTGTTGTATATGTTCTATAAGTACAATAACCTTGATTTCCAGCATTATCAAATTGTACTCTCATTTGAATTGCGACACCAGCTGTATTTGAATCACCTATCATGTGAATATTGACAAAATTACCACTTGATGATGTTAATGGAATTGTAAAAATTGTACAATAAGATGGTGAAACAGATGAACAAGTAATATCAGAACTTAAAATAGTTGGGCCTGATCCTGTATTATCAGAACTACATGTTACTATTCCTGTTTGATTATCAATTGAACTTATTTTATCTGTTCCTGAACATGTTTTTGTATTAATTGTAAATTTTTTATCTATCCAATTATCATTTCCTTGATAAAATAACATACTTGGATATACTGGTGATGTAATAATTGTATTAGATAAATCATCAAGTGCTATACTTCCACCACCAGTTTCATCTGTTGAACAATTCCAATATCCTGTTGTATTCACTTTAATAATTTCATTAACACCACATCCTACATTTGTTGTATTAGTTAGTGATTCTAATGTATTAATACTTCCTGCTATTGAGTTTATTGTAATTGTATTTGCTAAATAATCTGCTAATATTGTTATTCCTGTACCTTCAATCAATCTTGTATAACTTGAATAATTTAATGCTGTAACATTGTTATTTGGATCTGAACCAACATAAATTGTTTTTAATGACGGAGTAGGTGGAATGAAACCATTGCCAAAAATACTTCCTTCCCCAACTGGCATTAACATCATACCTGTAGAAAATATTAAAATAAGTAGAATTATTATGTATGAATTTTTATTTTGCAATCATTTTGTAATATTTTTAGTTATTTATACCCTTTACTGATTAAAAAAATCTTGCTTTATAATGAATTTTATTGCTGTAAGAAATCCGATTACTTCCAATTGCTCTGTAAATAATACTATACTTAGGTTCAAAAACCATCCATCTGTCATCTTATCTATTAATCCCCATAGAACAATGAACTGGTCATGGTTTGTAAACGGTAGTAAAAATATCGTAATTACAGCTTTGCCTATATCATCTGGTGACATTTTAGGCAATTCAGTAGATACATAATTTTTTGCATCGTCTGGATTTGATAGATCCTGTTGTGGTAGATCCAAGTAAATTTTATCAATTTGTTCAATGTAAAACGGATCTTTTGCTGTCTCCATTCCATATACTGCCATTGCGAAAAATATCGTTGATATTGCAATGTTTGTATAGACAAAATATCTTCTTTTACCTTTATGGATTTTAAATAACTGTCTTGCAATCATTTTTCCGAATTTCCCAAGCTTGTTTTTCTTTACCAGAATTATCAATATTATGTATACAGTTGATAGTATTCCCAATGATCCAAGCCAATTATCTGAAACATAACTAACAAAAAGATACCTTATCGGAAATAATATTCCTAGCATGAACCCAAATACTATTACTGATTCCAATGCTTCCTGTCTTGTTTTTAATACCTTCATCATCTGTTATTGTAATAATATACTATGTTTTAAACATTATTCAAACATCGCACTTTGTGCAGATCCATATTGATTTTTGGTATTTGCCAAAGTATCCTATATACCTTAGATTTTCTTTTGAATTACATTCAACACAACAATTTGAACCTAGAAATTTTACCATGTTTTATTCACAGTATTCTCTTCCACCAAATCCTTCTGGATAATCAGCTTGTTTTTTACACCATAC
>Ga0075301_1000078_pt1 | contig 16002 bp, 7 predicted proteins | sample Browns_TuleA_D1_FD_120053 | JGI IMG/M metagenome (GOLD analysis project Ga0075301, IMG submission 120053) | Natural and restored wetland microbial communities from the San Francisco Bay, California, USA, that impact long-term carbon... | ecosystem: Environmental > Terrestrial > Soil > Wetlands ... | reverse complement strand
GAGCCCTGAAGTGTCGGATACGCGGTCCGTCGGTATCGTGCTGACGCCGACCTTCGTTCCCGGCTTCTCGGTAACGGTTGACTACTTCCACATCAAGGTGAGCAACCTCATTGGTACAGCTGGTGCACAATTCACCGCGAACCAGTGCTACATCAATGACATCGAAGCGGCCTGCAATCAGATCCACCGCAACGCCCTGAACCAGATTTGGGGCTCGGGCTTCGTTGGTAATCTCAACACCAACACCGGCTTGCTCGCCACCTCGGGCATCGACGTCGATGCCAATTACCAGACCGATCTGGCGGACTGGGGCATGGGCAATAACGGTTCGCTGGCCTTCGCCATGAACGGCACGTGGCTCGATACCCTCAAGGTTCAGCCGCTGTCCGGCGATCCCAGCAGCCGTTACGATTGCGCCGGATTCTTCGGCGTCATCTGCGGCACGCCCAATCCGGAATGGCGTCACAAGTTGCGCGTGACCTGGTCCTCGCCGTGGGATGTGGATGTGTCGGCCCAGTGGCGGCATATCGGTGGTGTCGATCTCGACATCGACAGCACGAATCCCAATATCGGCGGCAACCCGGCGCCTTGTCCGGTTAGTGGCCTCCATGGTGAGTGCGACAAGATCGATAGCCGGATTGATGCGTTCAACTACCTTGACCTCTCGGCCGTCTGGCACGTTTGGGAGAACGTGGAGCTTCGTGCGGGCGTGAACAACGTCTTCGACAAGAGCCCGCCGATCCTGGACAGCAATACCTTCGGTATCTCTTCGCCACCGTTCGGCAACGGCAATACCTATCCGGGCGTCTACGATGCCCTCGGCCGTACAGTGTTCGTTGGCGGCACAGTGAAGATGTAAGAAATCTCGCTTTTCGCGAGAAGCGAACGGCGGCCCGAAAGGCCGCCGTTCTTTTTTGCCCTGTGGGAAGGTGCTAGGACGCGCGCTGGCGCGGCGGGCGCATGTCGCGCTCGCGTGAGGAAATCTGAATGACCACTGGCGGCATTCCGGGCTATGGCGAGACCGAACGGCGCATCCTCGCGGAGGTGGCATCTGCCGTGGACACGCTCAATTTCGGGCGTGCCTATCAGGTGGCGACGGACGCCCTGAACCGCGGCATGCGCCACCCCGCGCTTTTCAACGCCCGCGGACTGACCCTTCACGCCGCCGGTCGCATACGAGAGGCCCTGGAAGAATTCCGTGCCGCCCTGACCTACAGCCCCAACGACGCCCTGATTCTGAACGCCAGCGCGCTCTGCCAAGTCGCGCTCGGGCGCAATGCCGAGGCGCTACAGACTTTGGATAAGGCACTGGCGGTCAAACCCGATCACCCGCAGACCCACTACCGGAGGGCCCAAATTCTTACATCCTTGGGCGAGCATGAGGCTGCTCAAGCTGCATATGAACGTGCGATCGAACTCGACCCAAACTATGCCGAAGCGATAGGTGTGCTCGCCGCCGTCCTGGCGCGCAAACGCGAAGGCGAAAAGGCGCGTGCCCTTGCCGAGCGCGCGCTCAAACTCGTACCCAATCAGCCCTTGGCTGTTTACGCCCTCGCCATCGTCAACATAGCCGAAAAGCGATTTGTCGAGGCCGAAACGCGGCTGCGTGGCTTGATCACGGAAGGCAAGTTTTCATTGCAGGAACGTGCATCACTGCTCGGGCAGCTTGGTGATGCTCTGGATGGACAAGGCCGTTATGCGGAAGCCTTCGCCGTCTATAGACAGGAAAACGAGGAGCTGCGCCTTCGGGGCATTTCCAAGATTGCCCGGGGTCGTGCGGTGGAAGCGGCTGGACACCTCGCTACGTACTTCGAGAGCGCATCACCGCAGCGTTGGAGAACAGAGGACAACGGCGACCCGCAACCAGACGGGCCCGCAGAGCACATATTTCTCCTGGGGTTTATTCGCTCTGGCACAACGCTGCTCGAACAAGTCCTTGCGAGCAATTCCCGGATCGTAGCCCTTGAGGAAAAAGGCCTGCTTAATGTCCCAAGTGAGAACTTCCTCACGAGCAACGAGGGCCTCGATGGCTTGGCCGATCTTCGAGGAACCGCGCTGACCATGGAACGGCAGCGATACTGGGAACGAGTGCGCAGCAATGGCGTGGACATCAAGGGGAAGGTTTTCGTAGACAAACAACCCCTCAATACGGTGAAGTTGCCCCTGATCTCGCGGCTCTTTCCTCGGGCCAAGGTATTGCTGGCCCTGCGCGACCCGCGCGACGTCGTCTTCAGCTGCTATCGGCGCCATTTTGCGCTCAATGCCACGATGTACGAATTCCTTGCCCTGGAAGATGCGGCGACGTTCTACGCGTCGGTCATGCGCCTTGCCGAGCTGTGCCGGCAGAAACTACCGCTAAATATTTTCGAACATCGCTACGAGGACATGATCAAGGATTTCGACGGCCGCGTGCGCGCCGTGTGCGACTTCATCGGCGTGCCATTCGCCGAGACTATGCGCGAATTCGACAAAAATGCGCCCTATGTCGATCTGCGCTCGCCCAGCGCTACGCAGGTAAGCCGCCCGCTCTACAGCGAGGGAATGGGTCAATGGCGCCACTACACAAGAGAGCTTGTGCCCATTCTGCCCATTCTCGCCCCATGGGTGGAGAAGTTGGGCTACTCGCGGGATTGAATGGCGCATTAATTGGCGCGCGAAACCCTGGAGCCAAGGTGACAAGTACGCCGGAACGGACAGAGCACGATGCCGAAGTGCTGCGGGACATCGAGGCTGCCGTTAACCGCCAGGACTGGCCGCGGGCAATGCAAATGGCGCGCGACGCGCTGGCGGCCGGCCTTCAGCATCCGCTTACGTTGAACCTCCGGGCGTTCTGGCTGGAGCAACAGGGACGATACGAGGACGCCCTGAAAGATCTACGCCAGGCGTCGCAGCTTGCTCCCCAGGATGCCCGTATTCTCAATGCGCTCGGCCTTTGTCTGTCCAATCTGGACCGCCTAGAGGAAGCCGTAACGGCCTTCGGCAGGACGATCGAGGCCCAGGCGGATTTCGCGCCCGCCTATCTCAACAGAGGTCTCGCGCTAGAAACTCTCGGCGACCTGATCGCAGCACGAAAAAATTTCCAACGGGCCTCGGAGCTCGCCCCGCAGGACCCTGAACCACTCTCCTGTCTCGCCAGTCTGGCCACGCGGCGAGCGGACTGGCCCGAAGCGCGTGCCCTGTCTGCTCGCGTTCTTGCGGCGTTTCCGCAGCATCCGGGTGCGCTGCTGGCGCAGGCCTCGGCCTATCTGGCCGAGGGCAAGCTTGCACAGGCCGAAGCCGCACTGCGCGACATCCTCGCCAATCGGAACGTACCGCCTCTCGGGCACGCACGTGCGCAAATGCTGTTGGGCGATGTTTTTGATGCCGCCGATTGCGTGGATGAGGCCTTCGCTGCCTACCGGGATTCTAATCGTGCGATGAAGACGGTCTACGCGCCTCGCTTCGAAGGACATGGCGTCGAGACCATGCCCGCCTATCTGGACTGGCTGATCCAGTATTTCGAACAAGCCGATGCCAAACGTTGGGGACCGGGTGCCGACCCGACGCCGGCGCAGTTTGCCCCGCGCGCTCACGTATTTCTGGTTGGCTTTCCCCGTTCGGGCACGACCTTGCTCGAAAACGTGCTGGCAAGTCACCCCGAAATCGCAACCATGGAGGAACGGCCGGCGCTGGTTGGCGCTGCCGGAAGCTTGATCAGCACATCGGAAGGCTTGGACCGTCTTGCCAATCTTAGCCCGGCCAAGCTTGCCGAACTCAGGCAATCATATTGGCGCCAGGTGCAAAGCGTGGGCATCGACACCACTGGAAAAATCTTCGTCGACAAGCATCCCATGAACAGTGTCAGCTTGCCGCTGGTCGTAAAATTCTTTCCGAATGCCAAAATTCTTTTTGCCTGCCGCGATCCGCGCGACACGGTATGGAGTTGCTTCCGACGCCCGTTCCGCATGAATCCGTCGACCTATCAGTTCCTGACCCTCGATGGCGCAGCCGGTCTCTACGACCAGGTCATGCATCTGTGCGGTGTGTATCGTGAAAAATTGCCGCTTGCTCTTCACACGCTGCGCTATGAGGATCTCGTCGAATCCTTCGAGGCGCAGGTGCGCGCCGTCTGCGGGTTCATAGGCATTGAGTGGCGAGATGAAATGCACGACTTCGCGGTACGCGACAAAGCGCAAGCGATCGCGACCGCCAGCGCAGGCCAAGTGAGACGCGGCCTCTACAGGGAAGGCGTCGGCCAATGGCGCCGATATGAGGCCCATCTCAGGCCCATCCTGCCCCTTCTCAACCCCTGGGTAGAAAAGTACGGCTATCCCGCCGACTGACGGCTAGTGCGAAAAGTCGCCCTGCGGCGCGCCGTAATATTCGCGCTCGGCGACCAGCAGACCTGACACCAGATCGCGTTCCGCCTTGCTGAGGAACGGATTCCAGATATCGAAGATGAAGATCACACGTAGCTTCTCGCTGTCGTTCCAGGCTTCGTGCTCGATCGTATCGTCGAACACCCAGGCCTCACCTTCTTTCCATTCGCGCGTGTCATTGCCGACGCGAAAGTAACAACTGCCCGGCACAATCAGCGGCAAATGCACGATCGAACGCACATTGGTGACGCCGGTGTGCGGTGGTATGCGGGCATGCGGCTGCAGCGCAGAAAAGAAGCCGCAAGGCGAATAGCCCGGTACGTCGGAGCGCGGAAGTTTCTCCAGTGCTGCGGTCGTCTGCGGGCAGATCGCGCAGTGCTCTTCATTGCGCTGGCCATCTTTCCACAAGAAGTAGGCGCTCCACTTTTCGGAACGGTGCAGATCCGCCCATTGGTTCAGGGGGACACCGTCTGGATGGTCGACATAAGGCACGAAACCCGGCAGTTTTTTCTCCAGCAGGTTCTGCAGTTCTTGGCGAATGACCGGCGTCATCGCCTCCATGTCCTTCAACCACGGAAAAAGATCGCGGTCGAAATATTGAACCGCCGGCAGTTGCGGAAAATTCAACATCGCCGGCTGATGGACATAGGTCTTCTTCGTGCCCACCGAGATGTCCTTGCACTCGTCGAAACGGGCAAGTTTCTCGGATGCGTATTTCTGACGGATTGGCCCCAGTCTGTCGCGCAAGAATACGTCGAGTTCTGTCGCATTCTCGCGCACCACATCGCGTGCATGCGCCATCGGCCCGCGCAAGCTGGGCGGCAGCTGATCGTCCGGCGGCGAAATCCGCAACACGTTGGCATAGACCTGAGCCGCACCCCGTTTCTGACCGATGCGCTCGAACAACATGCCCTTGGAGAGTAGGGCAGGGTAAAAATAAGGATCGATCACCAGCGCCTGAGTAATCGCGTCGGCTTCGCCGTTCACGTCACCTAACGCGCGGAAGACAAAAGACAAATTGAGCGGGATGCCGGGTTCCTTGGGCGCACCTTTGGCGGCGCGCTCGAAGAGTTGGCGCGCAGCGGCGAGATCCTTGCGATGCAGAGCGTGCTGGCCCAAGTAATAGAGCGCCTGCGGATGTTCTGGCGAGGTTCTCAGCACCTGCTCCCAAACGCGCGCGGCCTCGTCCATGCGGCCGGCCATTGCGGCGCGCTGGCCCATCTGCATGAGGTCGTTAACGCGGGCGTCGCCGCCCATTTCCATATTCATGACGTTTGGAGCAGAGTCCGCACCGGAATTATGGCAAGCGCTCCGATAGGGAGCAAGGAGCGCTGCCTTCCTGCCTGCCGTATGCTATTGCAGGAGCAAGCCAAATACATGCCATGGTGAACGGAACACCACCCCGCGCGGATCACGCTAGCGCCGAGGCTGTAAGCCTCGATCCCGCGCGCGCATTTGCGCGTGCCGAAGCGCTGGAGCGCGAAGGGCGCCTCGCGGAAGCAGAAAGCATCTATCGTTCGCTGCTGCGGATCCTCCCAACCCACCCTGCGGTGCTTACGAACCTCGCGCTGACCGTAAAAGCCCGAGGCAATTTGACAGAGGCGGAAGGGCTTTGGCGCCAGGGGATCGCGATTGCGCCGCGCGAAGCAAGTTTTCACAATAACCTCGGCAATACATTGCGCGCGCAGGGTCGGCTGGCGGATGCCGAGGCGAGCTACCGCGAGGCCATTGCGCTCAAGGAGACCTACCATGAAGCGCATTACAATCTTGGCATCGTCCTCGACGAGCAAGCTCGCGTTGATGAAGCGCTGGCCGCCTATCGCAAAGCGCTATCGATCAATACCACATATGCGCAGGCGCTGACCCGTATTGGCGCAATCGGATTCCGCAACAAGCGCTACGACGCTGCGCTGGTGGAACTCGACCAGGCTGTAGCCCTCAACCCTGCCTATTTCGATGCGCATTACTATCGCGGCCTTGTGCTGTCGGCGCTCGGCCAGTACGACGAGGCCGTCGCCGCGCTGCAGCGCGCATCGGCTCTCAAGCCGGAAAGCTTGGAGCTCGCGTTGACCATGGCGAGCACGCTGCGCAGTGCCGGCCGCAATGATGAGGCATTGACTGCCTATTGGAGGCTGCTTGAAAAACAGCCGGGCCGCGTCGCCACGCATGACGATCTCAATAGTTTGGCCTGGTCAGTGGGACGGAAGGATATCTTCCTTACATCCTTTGCCTATGCGCGCGACCGGGGCAGCGAACAGCCGGAACTGCTCCTGCACGAGGCGGCGTTTCGCATGCGGGCTGGTGAAGGCGAGGAGGCCGAGCGGCTCCTGAGACGTGCTAACGAAATCGGGCCTGAGCGCGCGGACATCGGAGGCATGCTTGGACGCGTGCTCGCCTACAATCGCAAATACGCCGAGAGTTTCCCCCATTTCACAGCAGCCATTGCGCGCGATCCCAGCGTCATGGCTTACCGCCACGAATTCGGCTTCGCCCTGCTCAACGACAATCAGCCAAAGGAAGCTGTGCACGTGCTCGAAGAGGCGCGCGCGCTTGATGTCACCGACCAATTGACCTTGGCTGGGCTCGCACTCGCCTACCGCGAATTGGGCGACAGCCGCTACAACACGTTGGTCGATTTCGACCGTCACGTGCATATGTATGAGGTTCGGCTGCCGCCGGGCTTTGCCGATGCCAAGGCGTTCAACGAAATGCTGGCAGAGGAATTGAGACGGCTGCACACGAGCAAGATCGAGCCTATTGATCAAAGCCTGCGCAACGGTACGCAAACACTGGGCGATCTGTTCGATTCGAGCGCTTTTGCTATCCGGACGGTACGCGAGGCCATCAGCGAAGCCGTCGCCGACTACATCAAGCAGATGCCGGCCGACGCCGCGCATCCCCTCTTCAGCCGCAAGGATGAGAATTTCACCTATAGCGGCTCGTGGTCGTGCCAGCTGCGCTCCAGCGGCTATCATGCCAATCACGTCCATCCCAAAGGCTGGATCAGCTCTGCCTACTATGTGCACCTGCCGGACGTGATAGACGACGAAGTCCAGCACCAGGGCTGGCTAAAATTCGGCGAGTCAAATCTTGCCTTGGGCTACAACGACCGGCCCGAGCATCATGTGCGCCCCATCGTCGGGCGACTGGTGCTCTTTCCGTCCTACTACTGGCACGGCACGGTACCGTTTACGGCCAGCGACCAGCGCCTCGGCATCGCCTTTGATGTCGCTCCCGGCTTGCCAGGCGCGCAGCCGCAGGGTGGTTATTCCCGTTACTAGCGCCCCTGCTTTGGCAGACCCATGGCGCGGAACTGCGCGCGGCCGTCCTGTGTCTCCTGCCACGCGCCGATCAGCGCGCGGATCGGCGACGCCTGCACCAAAGCATAAAGACCCTGCATCGCCTTGATGCTGGCGCTGGTTTCGCCGAAGGCCTGGAAGAACCGCGCGAACCAGCCTTTCATCTTCGGATAGATGACGAAGCTGACGCGCGTATCCGCGGGAATATTGGCCAACTTCTTCGCAGCGTTTACGGCAGTCCAGAACCCGCCAAGCTCATCCACCAGCCCGCGTTCTTTGGCGTCGGCCCCGGTCCATACGCGACCGCGCGCGACCTCTTGCACCTTGGGCAGTGGCATCCTGCGGCCATCGGCAACCTTCTTCGTGAAGTCGTTGTAGATCATGTCGATCTGTTCGCCCATCTTGGCCAACTGCCCTTCGTTCCAGGGCTCGATACCCGACTCGAACAGCGCGTTCTTGCCGACGCCGATCTCTTTGGCCTCGATGCCAAGCAGCTCAAGCGACTTACCAATGGCAATTTTGCCTGAGAAGGCGCCGATCGAGCCTGTGATAGTGCCCGGCTCGGCCACGATGCGGTCGGCCGCGAGCGAGATGTAATAGCCGCCGGACGCCGCGACCGATCCCATACTGACCACAATAGGCTTGCCTCCGGCATGCGCCTTCTTCAACGCGTCCAGAATCTGGTCGGAAGCAACCGCAGAGCCTCCAGGCGAGTCCACGCGCAACACGATGGCCTTGACGCTGCCGTCCTTGGTCGCCTCGCGGATGGACTTGGCGAAATCGTCGCTTGCGATCAGGACTTCGGCGCCAAACGGCGAGGCCTCCGCCTTGCCTTCCACGATGTCGCCGGCCGCATGGATAAGCGCGACCTTTGGACCGGGAACAACGGCTGCCAACTGCCTCTTCACCCGCGCGAATTTCGGGAACTGAATGACTTTCGCGTCACCGCCCGCGCGGTCCAGGGCGTGCTCGCGTGCATCGTCGTCATAGCCGATGGACGTGATCAGGCCCTTCGCCTTTACCTCGTTGACCACGGCCGGGCTGTTATCGAGGAATGCCGTCAGGGCGTTGCGGTCCATCTTGTGATCGGCCGCCATCTCGCTGGTGGCGGAATCGTACCAGGACTGCAGCAGCCGCGTTGTCGCCTCGCGATGCGCGGCCGTGTAGTCTTTTTCTGTGAAGATGTTGGCCGCGTTCTTGTATTCATAACGTTGCACGAATTGCGGCACCGCGTTGATCTTGTCGAACATGCCCTTGAGGAAGACCGTTCCCGTTGCGGTACCCGCAGGGAAGAATGAGCTCGCCGGCTGCATCCAGATTTCGTCCGCCGCGCCCGCGACCAGATAGTCGCCAAGACCGCCGGAATAGAAGCCCTGGGAATGGGCGATCACAAACTTGCCGGCGGCACGGAACCGCTTCAGCACATCGCGCAGCTCTTCCGCCTGTGGGATCGAAAGGTCTCCCGAGCCCACGCGAATGAAAGCGCCCGCCACGCGCGAATCGCGCTCGGCCGCCTCTAGCCCCATGACCACATCCATAATGGAGACGCGGTCGCTGACGTCGAACGGTCCGGTTGCGACCTTGTCGGCCATCGGCTGTCGCAGATCGAGCTCCAGCACCATTTTCTTGTTCTTGTCCAGCCCGTCGCCTTGAAGCAGGCCGATGACAAAGAGCGCCGCGAAGAGCAGCACCACAAACATCGCGAACTTGGCGATGCCGTTCAGCGTGCCTTTCAGGATCATCCAGAACCAATTCAGTACCGCGAACATGGGCTTTTCCTCTGCACAGTGTGGACAGCGCGCGCAACTCGCGCGGACGTAGTTATACGCGCATTGGCTTAATGAAGGCCAATTCTCGCGTGAAATTTAACGTCTTGATGGGAAAGACGAATTGTGCCGACGTCGGCTCGCCCAGCACGCTGGCCAATAGGCGACGGCCAAGTTGCGCGTGATGCGCGTCGGCGACGAGTTGAACGTCAAATGGCGATGCTGTTGAATCGCAGGATAGGAGATCACCATGGCCGCGACGCAATCCAACGATATCAAGCTAGGGACGCCCGCCCCTGGCTTCGCTCTCCCTGATGCATCTGGGAAAATTCACCGCCTCGAGGACTGCGCGGGCAAGCCTGCCCTTCTGGTCGCCTTCATCTGCAACCACTGTCCCTTCGTGAAGCATTTGCGGCGTGACCTGGCAGCCTTCGCTCGCGAATACGCGCCCAAAGGGCTTGCTGTCGTGGCCATCAATTCGAATGACGAAACAACCTATCCTGAGGACTCTCTGGCCAAAATGGGCCTAGAGGCGAAAGCACAGGGCTACGTCTTTCCCTATCTGCAAGACAAAACGCAGGATGTGGCCAAGGCCTATCGCGCCGCCTGCACGCCAGACTTCTTCCTCTTCGATGCCAAGCGCATGCTTTTCTACCACGGCCAGTTCGACGACAGCCGCCCCGGCAACGGGAAGCCCATCACCGGCGCCGATCTGCGCGCGGCTCTCGATCGTCTGCTCGCGGGCGGCGTGCCACCCGTTAGACAAACATCGTCGGTCGGCTGCAACATCAAGTGGCGCGCAGGCGCCGAGCCCGCATGGTTCGGCTAGGCGCGACGGTCACGAAATCCTTTGTTCAGCAATTCCCGCCGCCCCGGTCGACGGCAGAATGAATCCGGGCCCTGGCGAGCCCGTTAGCCATACTAGGCGGATTCTTCCCGGCCGCGGCATCGGCGCGACACCCCGATTCCGCGGGGGGGCTTCCAAGCCCGCCCGGAAACCCTCGCAAAGGCCCTGGGGCGGCCTCCTAGGCCCCCGGTTGGCCACAGGCTGGCTGATTGTCGTAGGGCCCTGAATCTTGTTAGAAAACCAAGGAGACGGGGTGTTTTATCGCGCTGACCGCCGGGGTGGTTACCTGGCGTGTCGCGCAGCGGGAAGGGGCGTAATTCGCCGTGAAAAAGCGCGAAGTGTCGCCGCGGCGCGTACATCCGCTCCGCCTTCTCCAGTTGTTTGCCGCGCTCACACTCGCGCCCACTATCGCTTTCGCCCAACCCTTGCCCTTGCCGGGCGCTATCGAACCCGGCCGTGACCGTCCCGGCCCCGAAGTCCGCCCTCAACCTGATGTTGATTTCTCGATCGAGAGCCCGCACCGCTCGCCCGTGCCGCGCGCGGTGGATGAAATTCATTTCGAACTCAAGGACCTCCGTATCGTCGGCGCCAGCAAATTGCCGCCGGAGAGCTTCCGCCCGCTTTATGCGAACCTTATCGGCAAGGACGTTACCCTGTCCGACATCCTCGACGTCGCCGATGGCATCGAGGACCGTTACCGGAAAGCCGGCTACCCGCTGACGCGCGCATACGTTCCGCCCCAACGCGTCGGCGACGGCATCTTCACCATCAACGTGGTCGAAGGATATGTCGCGAGCATCTCTGTCGAAGGCGCCGACCATGGCAACGAAGCGCGCATCAAGAACTACCTGGCGCCCGTGCTTCAGGTGAAACCGCTGACGTTGCCCTCGCTTGAGCGCGGGCTTTTGATGACGAACGACCTCCCCGGTGTCAGGGCGACCGGCGTCCTGCGTCCGTCACCCGACACGCCAGGCGCATCCGATCTCGTCGTCTCCGTGGATGAGCCGTGGGTCAGCGGCAGCTTCTCCGTGGATAATCGCGGCTCGAAATTCACCGGACGCTGGACCTTCACCGGTGATGTTAATTTCAACGGATTGTTTGACGACGGCGGCCAGTTAGGTGCCACCTTCGCGACCACGACCGAGCCCAAAGAGCGCATGATTGGCCAGCTGCGCTACCGCCATCCCATCGGCAATGACGGCCTGATCGTCAGCATGATCGGCACGGTCACACGCGGCGAGCCGGGCTCGTTCCTGTCGCTCTTCAACACGACAACGGATTCCTATGCCGTTGGCCCACGCGCGAGCTTCCCGCTGATGCGCACGCGCGCCGCCTCGCTGATCATCGACGCGGGTTTTACGGTCCAGGATGCCAAGATCAAGCTGCTCGGCGTCGAGTTCAGCCACGATGAGTGGCGCGTCCTCGATATCGGCGCGAGCTTCACCAGCAACAACGTGCTTGGCGGCAATCTCGTGCTCGCCGCCGACGTCGCCAAGGGCCTCGATGTTTTCGGCGCTACCGACGACGATTCGCCCCTCTTGTCCCGTTCTGGGGCGACCACCAGTTTCACCAAGGTGACTGGCTCGATGCGCTACACGCATCAGTTGGCGGGCCCCCTCAGCATCGCTCTGGCTGCCCAGGGGCAGTATTCCTTTGATCCCCTGATAGCCGGCGAGCAGATCACCTTCGGCGGTAACCAAATCGGCAGAGGTTACGAACCCGGCGCAGTAACAGGCGATCATGGCCTCGGCGGCTCGGCCGAACTCCGCTACAGTGCCCGCCTGCCGCAATGGTCGATCGAAGCCGTGCAGCCTTACGTCTTCTTCGACGCGGCCCAAATTTGGAACATCGACGTGCCGGACGATCTGGATTTTTCCATCAGCTCGACCGGTGGGGGAATCCGGTTCTGGTTCCCGTATGACATTGCGGCCGCTGTCGAGATCGCGCGCACGCTGGAAGCGGTGCCCGGAAGCGACAACGGCCATAAGACAACGAAGGTTCTGTTCAATGGCGCGGTCAGGTTCTAATCGAGGATGCGTACGATGAGATACGCTCGACACAAGAAACAAGCGAAGCGCAAATCGCGCGGAACGCGCAATTGGCTGCTGGCACTTGGCGCCCTCAGTCTGTTGCTTGCGACCGATACGCCGAGCGCATTCGCCGATGGCACGTCGGGCGGCACCATCGTGGTCGGCAGCGGTTCGATCGATAGTTCCGGCAATACAACGACGATTACCCAGGACAGCAAGAAGATGCTGATCAACTGGGACAGCTTTTCGATTCCATCCGGTTCGACGGTCACGTTCGACCAGCCCAGCCAGTGGGCGATCGCACTCAATCGCGTGCTTGGCAACGATCCGTCGCTGATTTACGGCAACCTGCTCGCCAACGGCCAAATCTGGATCATCAACGGCAACGGCATTCTGTTCGGTAAGGGCGCGCGCGTCGACGTTGGCGGACTGATCGCCACCACTTCGGACATCGACGACGAGAACTTCCGCAAAGGCAAGTTTGTCTTCAACAAGCCCTCGACCAATCCGAACGCGAGCGTCGTCAACCAGGGAACGATTACGGCGTCTCCGGGCGGCTCGGTCGTGCTTTCGGGGCCCATCGTTGTAAACGATGGACTGATCGAAGCCGATCTCGGCACGGTTGTGCTGGGCGGCGCGGACGCGTTCGCAGTCGATTTCAGCGGTGACAACCTGATCCGCTACGAAATTCTGACGCCGGTGCAAAAGGCGCCCGCCGATGGTCAAGCGCTGGTGACAAACAGCGGCACCATCAAGGCCGCGGGCGGCACGGTGATACTGACCGCGCGTGCTGCGCGCGATGTGGTCGACAATGCCATCAATTCGAGCGGCATCATCGAGGCCACAAGCGCTTCCAATCAGAACGGCGTCATCGTCCTCGATGGCGGCGACGGCACGGTGAATGTCAGCGGCACGCTGGATGCCTCGGGCAAGGATGCCGGCGAGACCGGCGGCACGGTGACCATCACGGGTGGCACGGTGAACGTGGCGGACGGCGCCAAGATCGACGCGTCGGGCGATGCCGGCGGCGGCACGGTGCTGATCGGCGGCGAAGCGCATGGCGGCGGCACGCTGGCGCACGCGGAAAACGTCAATGTCGGCAACGCCACCATCACAGCCGACGCCATCACCAGCGGCAATGGCGGTACGGTGGTGCTGTGGTCGGACGGCACGACAACCTTCAACGGCAGCATCAGCGCCCAGGGTGGCCTGTTGGGCGGCGACGGCGGCTTTGTCGAGACCTCCGGTCACTACCTTGGCGTCGGCACGAACGCGAGCGTGAACACGCTGGCGGCCAATGGTGAGACCGGCAATTGGCTGCTCGATCCGGATTACGTGTACGTTCAGCAAGGAGGAGGCGACGGGCTTGGGTGCCTTTTGGTGACCTGCACGATCGATCCCGACACGATTACGGGTGCGTTAGCCACCACCAACGTCACTGTGATCGCGACAATTCTCATCGAAGTTATCGATGACATTCTTTACGGCAGCGCGCACACGCTGAGCCTGCTTTCCGAAGGTGATATCGAGGTTCACGCCAAGATCCAGAACTCGGGTAGTGGCGACATCAACCTCGTGGCGGGCTGGGACGGGGAAACGGCGCTCGCCGATCTTCTTTCGACGCCTGGTTCTTACGGCGTCGATGGCGACGTACTGATTGGCGGCGTACCGGGTGAAAAGAACGTCGCGGTTGGAAGCGCGGGCGGCACGACCACGGTCCTCACCGACAACCTGACCGTCGACAATACCAATGGCTATTCGCAGCTCGGTTATCACGGCGCCGGCGGCGGCGATATCTACGTCTATGCCAACGGCGATATCTCGCTCAACGACGAGAACGGCAACACCGGCTTTTATGCTCTCATCGGCAACGGCAGCCTGACCGACGACATCGAAGGCGATGTTACCGGAGATATTTATCTCTGGGCCGAGGGATCTTTGTTCTTCTCTCTCTGCGGCGATTGCGCGAGCGTCAGCACGGTTTGGATCGGCAATTCCGCAGCCACCGGCGACATGGCTTCCGGCAATCTCACGATTATCGCGGCGGACGAACAGGACAACTGCACGACGGAAAACTGCCAAGTGGATTTGGGCTTGATGGTCGAAGCGGCCCTTGGCACTACGGATGTCGAAGGCAGCGGCGGCAACGTCACCATCGGTTTCACGGCCCCGAACGATGGGGATTCAGACGCGCTCCGGATCAACGACGCGTTCTCCTACGACAGCCCACACAATCTGACGATCATGTCCGGCACCAGCATGGGCATTATCGGCGGTCAGCTGCAAAATGCCGGCACCGGCGACATCACGCTGATAGCGGGCTGGAATTCCGGCGCCGTCACTCCGCAAGATATTTTCGACGCGGTCGCGGCAGATGATTCTCTTGTCACGCTGTTCCTTGAGACCGAGAACTCCTTCGGCCAAACCAACAATGACGATGTGCACGAAGGCAGCATCCTGATCGGCTGCGAAATTATCGATGAAGGATGCGATGCGGGTGATTCTGCGGTCGGCACGGCGGGCGGCACCACCACCGTATTGACCAACGATCTCTTCATCGAAGCCAAGAATGGCTACGCCCAGCTAGGTTATGTTGGCGGCGGCGGCAGCGGCGATATCAATGTTCATGCACTGCGAGATGTCAGCGTTACCGCCAGTCCGATCGCCGAATGCGAAGGATGTTATGCGCAAATAGGCAATGGCGGTTTTGAGTCCCAGGGCGATAGCGGCGGCAACATCTATGTGTCGGCTGGGGGCGACGTAACGCTGACAGGCGGCGCGGCATTTGACGGCACCTACGCGCAAATCGGCAATGGCGGCGAGGCAAGCAACGGAGACTTCACGGGCGATATAACCGTACTCGCGGATGGTGCTGTACTGCTCAAGGCGGGTACCGGGTTTGTCGGCGAGGGAGGCACGATCGTCGGCGGGGCCTACGCTCAGATTGGCAACGGCGGCGCCTATACGAACGAATTCGAAGACGTCAGCTTCACCGAAAGCGGCAACATCATCGTCACCGGCAGCAGCGTCAGCCTGATCGGCACGGGTCCAAATTACGCGCAGATCGGCCATGGCGGTTTCTGGGCTGGCTTCGGCTTGACCGGGCACGCCGACTACATCGGCGACATCACCGTCACGGCAACGGATGGCCCTGTGAGCCTCGCAGGTGGCGATGGCTTCGCCTCCTACGCGCAAATCGGTAACGGCGGCGCTGAAGTCAACGCATTTGCCACCGCGAGCGCCAGCGGCGAGATTTCCGGCACCATCACGGTCAGCGCCACTGTCTCGGAAGGCGAAAAGATCAGCATGCTCGGCGGCGCCGGCGAAGAGGCATATGTCCAAATCGGCAATGGCGGTTACGCCATGAACTTTGGCGCAGATGCGATCGCCGCCAATTTTATTGTCACAGGTGACATCGAAGTGTCGGATCTCACCATGATCGGCGGCGATGGCAATTTCGCCTACGCCCAGATTGGCGACGGCGACGCTACCGGAACGGGCCTCGGCGATGTGCCGGACGACAACAGCAACATCATCGTGAATGCGGGATTGCAGACCTTGCAGAACGGTACGGGCACGAGCGCGATCTGGTTTATCGGCAACAACGCTAACGAGCCGCCGCCTCCACCGCCGCCGCCGCCGCCGCCGCCGCCGCCTCCACCGCCGCCGCCGCCGCCGCCGCCGCCGCCTCCACCACCACCG
>Ga0075301_1000076_pt1 | contig 16174 bp, 20 predicted proteins | sample Browns_TuleA_D1_FD_120053 | JGI IMG/M metagenome (GOLD analysis project Ga0075301, IMG submission 120053) | Natural and restored wetland microbial communities from the San Francisco Bay, California, USA, that impact long-term carbon... | ecosystem: Environmental > Terrestrial > Soil > Wetlands ... | reverse complement strand
CCATCTTCAGTTTCAAGAATTGCACCTTTGCAAATTACTCCACGTCTTTGATAATCACTGTTTGATGGATTTTCTAAAACTTTAACAATTTTTGTTCTCTTAACCTTAGAATTTGGAATTGCTAAATTTACAAAATCTATTGTCTTTAATGCAGTTTTTTGAATTTTTCCACGAACTTTTCTGGTAACAGTAACTGCTGGACCCATTAAAGCTTCATTAGGATATCTGTCAATTTCATATTTTCTTCTAGTACGTAATGGATGTCGTCTTCCTCCTGTAATTTTACTTGTTGCCAAATTCTCTAACGATTTTCTCATGTATTGCGTTTGAACTACTCTAATTTATACAAAACGCAAACAATCTAATCTAAACTACGTTCTCAAAGAAATTTTTCTAGATTTTAAAGAACTATGCCTGGGGGGCAACTGTTTGTGGTGAATTTGAAATAGCAATATGAGGTGATTTTCTCACCCTTTTGAACAGCTTTTGTTTTAGTGAATCTGTATCCCCTTGAATACCAAAATATTTTTGAAATTTTGCAGTTGTAGAATAAATTTTCAATCTTCCAACATTTTGATTTTCAATGTAATCTAGTTGACGTAATTCTTTTAGATGTAAATAAACTCCTGAACCTCTTGTTTCAACAAGTTGCTTTGAAGAGATTGGTTGCATGTATGCAATGTATGAAAGAGTTTTCAGAGTTGCGTTTGGTAAAATTGGTTTTGATGCATATCTTCGAATTGTTGAACTGTACTCTGGTTTTAGCTGAAATACATAAGAGTCATCAGGTAAGGTTACAATTTCTATTGCCTTGAAAGCTACTTTTGCTTTTTTCATTATAATATTGAGTAAATTGAGGGTTTTTGTTCTCGATTCTGTGCCTGAGGCTTTGATTAAATCCTCTATGCTCAAGGGTCTTCCTGCAGAATATAAGGCAGCCTCGATTCTAGCAGTGGCCTCATCATCGTTTTCGATTTTTACCATTTATCTCACCATATCTAGAATCTACTTAAAAGAATCCTTTATTCATCTTTGATTAGGTTGTAAATTTCTCTTGGATAAGGGTAATTTTTATATCATCTTCAATTTGTTCTAGTTCAACCTTTTGATCTCTTGCAAGAAACAGGATAGCAAAAAAACATCTAATTGAATCAATAGTGTCGAGGCCAACTATGATATCCTTTAACATTCCAGAACCAACAGAACTAATCTTGTTTGTAATAAGTTTCTCATACTTGCCAATGATATTCTCAAGCGAAATAAAATAATCTTTAAAATCTGGTGCTTCAATTGGTTCAAAATTTAATTTCTTTCCTTTTCTAGAGCTAGGGTTAGCAATAGTTCCTATAAGGTTTTCAAGTAAATTCAACAGTTCATCTAATGTCACAGGATAAGTTGACTCGTGACGATAAGGCATATTTATCAAGTCTATATCTAAATCAACTCTCTGAGTTAACGGCTTTTTTTCCATCGCAGCTTTTTGTAATGCAAAAATACTTTCTACTTTCATTCTATGAATTAATGAAGATGATAAAGCTGCCATTCCTGCTACTCTCAAATCCTTTTTTCCAGTTTGATTTAAAATTTGAATTAATAATTCTAAAATTTGGATTATATTAATTTCCCAAACATCTTTTTTTGTTATACTAGCTGGATTAAAGAGAATATTAACAGGCGCCTGAGATATCCCTACTTTTGACTGATCTTCGCTCACAAATTTTTAAAGTGCTTATTTAATAATATCTAGGCGCTCTATTTTTTTGTCGTTCTCAGTCAACTCTTATATTATAACTAACAAAAAGAAGACGCATTGAAAGCAGCAAGAATCATTGAAGCAAATAAACCTCTTCAAATATCTGAATTAGAACTTCCTGAACCAAAAGAAAATCAAGTTATAGTTAAGGTAAAAGCAGTTGGAGTATGCCATAGTGATTTACACTTATGGGAAGGTGGCTATGATCTGGGCGATGGATCTTTTATGAAAGTAACCGATAGAGGCGTAAAATATCCTGTAACTCCAGGTCATGAAATAGTGGGCTCAATAGCTAAAATGGGAAGCGGAGTAACTGGATATTCTGAAGGAGATGACGTTTTGGTTTATCCCTGGATAGGGGAAGGAACATGTCCTGCTTGTAAGGCTGGAAATGAAAATCTTTGTGATTCTCCAAAATCTCTAGGAGTTTTTCAAGATGGAGGATACGCAGAACAGGTATTAGTTCCACACTTCAAATATTTGGTAAAAGTTTCTGGAATTGATTTAGAATCTGCTGCATCCCTTGCATGCTCTGGACTTACTGCATATACCGCAGTAAAAAAAGCAAACATGAATTCACCAGGATATTTGGTTATTATTGGTGCTGGCGGATTGGGATTAATGGGAATACAAATTGCAAAGGCAATCACTAAAGCTAAAGTAATTTGTGTTGATTTAGATGATAAAAAATTAGATATTGCAAAAAAAATGGGCGCAGATTTTGTTATAAATACAAATGTAATTGGTTCTGTTACCACCGGTTCTGGAAATGCTGTACAAAAAATAATTTCTATTTGTGATAACAAAGGTGCTGACAGTGTAATTGATTTTGTAAATGCTCCACAGACTGCCAAAACTGGAATAGCAATTTTACGTAAAAGAGGAAATCTAGTTCTGGTTGGCCTTTTTGGAGGATCGATAGAGATATCCTTGGTAACAATTCCTCTAAAAGCGATTACCATCCAAGGTGCTTACACTGGAAATTATCATGATTTTGTAGAATTAATTGAATTAGCAAGGAAGGGTACAATCAAACAAGTCATATCGGAAAGATACTCCCTTGATCAATCAAATAATGCCCTTGAAAATCTCAAACAACGTAAAATAATCGGGCGCGCAGTAATTAACCCCTAAGTAATTTCCTTAATGGATTACTTGGATGTTCAATTCGAACTACAATAATATAATATAAAACAAATCGAGAGCAAATCCATGGCTGATAAAAAGAAAAAATTAGACTATGATTTGGCCTTTACACACCTTCAAAATAATCAAAACATTACTGCCTACAATCTTTTTTTAAACTTAGCAGAAAATCAAAAAAAAATTGATACACTAAAGTCGGCGGTGCTTTTCATACTAGCCGGTGAGTGCAAATCTCGTCAGAAAAAAGATAATGCTAGTGAAATTCTTGAAGCAGGAAAATCATTCTTAAATTTTGCAAAAAATGAAAATAATTACAATATCAAAAATGCATATCTGTGTGCAGCAAAGTGTTTTTTGAAAGCAAGAAATTATAATGAAGCGAAGAAAGCTTTTGACAAATCAAAAAAACTTCATGTTTCTCAAACTGAAGTTGTTAGACCTGTAGTAATTGTTGATGATAGTAAATCTGTAATACTTAAACTCCAAAATTATTTAAAAAAGCTTGGGTACACTGAAATTATTACATTTGAAACAGGTAATGAAGCAATTAACGAATCCCAAAAATTAATTAAATCTTCAAAAAACCCAATATTTTTACTTGATATGGGTTTGCCAGATGTAGATGGAGATATTATTGCAACAAAAATTCTTGAGATGCAACCTGAATCACAAATAATTCTTATTACTGCTGATGAAAAAACAAGCAAACGTGTAACAAAAACAATTAGCTCAGGCGTTACTGCATTTATTCAAAAACCATTTACCATTAATGACTTAAAAGACGCAATGAATACTGCAGAATCAGAATCTTCAATTCTATAATAATAATAGAGACATGTTTAACAAGTTAACATTTTGAATATCAAACTTGTTAATACGATAATCAATTACTTGTTCTGAAAACTTCTCTATTATTTTTGAAGTGACACTTTTCGTTCCAGAGTCGATTTTCATAACTATTAACATATTCCATTCCCCTTCAAGATTTGCTACAAAAAGATAATCTGGTTTATCAATCACATAATCCGTAATTGATTTTTTTACCATCTCTATGGATTTTGTAGGTTTAAATTTTATGAAAAGCGCTTCATATTCATTTGTTTCAGATACATCGGAAAGTACAGCTTTGTATCCTTTAATTATTCCACTTTTTTCAAGACGTTCTATTCTTTTTCTAATTGTTCTATCAGATACATCATGCCCAGATTTCCTTAATTCATTTGCAATTTCCTTTGAAGGTGTACGGGCATTATTATTTAAAATCTCGATAATCTTTTGATCTACCTTATCTAGATTAGACCATGCATCACTACTCATGAATCTAGGTATTTTTTCAATGCTTTTGAATATTTGTTTGTGCATCCCATGCGAAGGGTTAGTCTAAAAAGTTCAATCCCATGACTGGTTTGTTATTAAAGAGTTCCAATTTTAAGGGATTTTTCTCAAAAATGAAACGGAATCTATTTCCACGATATTTTTTGGATTTCTAAACCTCTTTAGTGAAAGAAAGTGCATTTTGAACAAATCCAAGATTTTTGTAAAAAATATGTGATTCATTTCTTGTGTTTCCAGATTCTAATCTAATTCTATGACACTTTTTCTCTTTAGCAAGTTTTATGCATGATTCAATTAACTTCTTGCCAATTCCTTTATTTTGATAATTTTCCAAAACAACTAGTTCAGGAATATACATTTCATTATCTTTGCGATTTAATCGTAAAAGAAACACTATACTCACCATGCCTATAATTTCAACATCATTATATTCTACAATTAGAATTTCTTTATCTGAATCTTTAAGATATTTTTTAACAATTTTTGTAAAAGTATCTACATCTGAATCGTTGTTTGGTTTTGGTCGACCCAATTCATAAAGAAGCCCCAGAATTATTGGAACATCATTTGGTTTTGCTGGTCGTATTTTCACTTTTTCCATGGACAAGAAGAGTAATCCCTATCTTAAAATTCAAGCTGACTTGAATGATTTCTATCTGTAGTTGCCAGTGTTTAGGTTGTGATCTTTATCCTGAAATTAGTTTGATTCACTCTTGCGTCCATATGCAATTACGAAACCAATTCCACCGCATATAACTCCAATTCCCAAAAAAGCAATAAACGCTCCAATTGGTTCAATAAAAGAATTCATTATTGCAACGTTTTGTTTTCCTAGTGTACCATCAGTAAATAGCGATATCACACCAGTTCCAGCTAAACCTGCAAATATCATATACAGCATTGCTCCTGCCCCTCCAACATTCATACCAATTAGATGAATCCATGCAAGTGCCTTCAAACCTCCAGAAAATTTTCTTTTTAAATTAATTTCAAGATGATTATAAAATAATCCAGTTACTGCTATTGCTACAACTATTATCAAGTAAAATATTATTCCAATAAAGAACCATTTTGCCGTTCCTTCGAATGTATTGGAAAGATACTGAATTAAATTAATTTCTGTATGAGTTGCTTGAAAACCAACGATTACAAATGACATTACAGTAATTATTCCACCCTGAATAATAGCTGAAATTATGAATTTATCTATCCATTTTATTCTGCTAAGTTCCATCAAATCTGTTTATCAAGTTTGAGAGATAAAAATTAAGATTATGACAATGATTTCAATATTGAATACAAAAAATTTCACTCTTTATAGTTTCAACTATGAAATTTTAGTTTTAGGTATTGATTTTAGTAATAAGGTTTTAGAGAGAAATGCTTTTGTCTGATTTTAGACTTTTGTATCTGTTTCTTATAGTTACTTCTGTAACTCCTGCAGCTTCAGCAATATCACGTTGAGTCAGGAGTTCACCATTTTTAACACACGACAAATACAATGCTGCTGCTGCAAGACCCATTGGATCCTTTCCAGCAGATTCATGAGATTCTTGTGCTTCTTTGAGTACTTTGGATGCACTACGTTTTGTTTTTTCTGAAATTCCTATCTTACTTGCAATTCTTGCAACACATTGAATTGAATTTACTACTGGCATCTTTAGGTCTAGCTCCCTATGCAATAGTCTGTAACATCTGGCAACATCTTTTCGTTTTATGTTGCCTGCAGATGAAACGTCTTTTAATGTTCTTGGTGTTTCAGTATCTCTACAAGCAGCATAAAGTGCAGCTGCAATTAATGCGGAAATTGATCTTCCACGTACAAGGCCTTTATCTAACGCTTTTCTGTAAATGTAAGCTGCTTTTTCAAGTACAGCACTAGAAATTGTAAGTTTGTCTTTTAATCTATTTAATTCACTAAATGCTTGTCTAAAGTTTCTATCAAGAGGTTCGTGAACTTGACTTCGACTATCCCAAGTTCTAAGGCGTTCAATAGTGCTTTTCATTGAAGCTGAAAGAGGTTTTCCAGTTGAATCTCGATTTATTGGATTTATGATTGTTGCAAGACCCATATCGTGCATTGTAAGCGACGTAGGAGCCCCAGTTCTTGTAGGATCAGCGCCACCATCTTTTGCAAATGATCTCCACTCAGGTCCAGATTCTTGTAATTTTTCGGAAATAACATAACCACATTTTCCACAAAATCTTTCTCCAGTTACATTGTCGGTTAAAATCTCATTTTTGCCACAACGAGCGCATGTGGAACCAGAGCTGAAGCTTTGTAGTACCATTGATAATTCACTAGTGTTTAGTTTGTATCCTATAAGAACTAGTGGATTTTCTCCATTCTACGAATAAAAAGGGAGACGCCTTTAGGTTAAATTCTCAATATTGGCTTCCCAAAACTAGGCTAACTTTGGTACGACTTTGTAAAATTCTCTCATTGGAAAGGAAGCATAAACAATCCATCCATTAAGGTTCAATCAGGGATTAGATATAACCTAGTTAATTTTTAGGGCCACCTTCCAATGTTTCTAATTGGTATTCATCATCTTGATTTTACCTATGAGAATTTTCGATGCCAGAGTACCAATTAATTACACACGTTCTGTGAGAAATTTGTATGGATGCAAGTGGTGCCCCATTAGAACTTTGGTTAGCACTGATTGCTATAATCTCTGTAACGCTCTCAGTTGATCTATTTTCTGATCACTTTCATAAAATCTTCAAAACGAAAAAACCCTCCCCACAAAAAAGAGCATATCCTTTTGGAACCGATGTCTTATGGACAATAATTTGGCTTTCTTTAGGTGGCCTTTTTGCACTTGTAATCTATTTTTCAATGGGTTCACAAAAAGCCATAGAATATGCAACAGGATATGCATTAGAAAAATCGCTCAGCGTTGATAACATGCTTGTGTTTGTATTGATTTTCACATCACTTGGAATTTCACATGTATACCAACATCGAGTTTTGATGTGGGGAATTATTGGCGCAATAGTGATGAGAATTGCTTTCATCTTAGCAGGAATATCTCTTCTAGAAACATTTTCCTGGATGATTTATGTCCTTGGAGGAGTATTACTTTTCACAAGCTTTCGAATAATTAGTAAAAAAGATAACAAAAAATTAGATATTGAAAAAAGTCTTGTCGTAAAAATACTAAGAAAATTTACTTCAATTGATACTACAAGTAATGATCATAAATTCATCAAAATTATTCAAGGAAAGATGGTTGTTACGCCCTTACTTGTTGCTTTGCTGTCAGTTGAAATGAGTGATTTTGTATTTGCACTTGATTCTATCCCTGCAATTTTATCAATTACACAGGATTCTTTTATTGTAATCTCGTCAAATATTTTTGCAATACTGGGTCTGAGAAGTTTGTATTTCCTTATCGGTTCTGGAATAGAAAAATTGTATTACCTCAAATATGGTTTGACTATACTGCTTGCCTTTATTGGAATTAAAATGATAATTTCTGAATTTATACATATTGAAATTCTGTACTCTTTGATTGTAGTCTTTGTTATTTTAGGTATTACCTTTGTAGCCTCAATAATACGAGCCAAGAAATCTACCTAGTTCAAATCTAATACTCTTCTTTCTAGATCTTTTATTCTAAAAATGCATATCAACATTATAAAATAATTATTTTTATTTCTTTTTCATTTAAAGTTTAATAACATAATAATTACAATTGGAACTATGTTATTTGGAGTTTTTGCGGTTCATAGTCCAGAATCATGTCCATTAAACAATAAAACCAGTAGAAAAATATTCGTTGAGCTCGAAACAAAAATGAAATCAAATCTCAAAAAATACCATATTCTAAAAATAATTGGTTTCTATATGTCTGTTCTAGAACACGAATGGATAATTATTTTGGATGCAAAAAATGCACATGACATAGAACAACTTTGTATTTCTGTTGGGATTTCATCTATGAGCACAGTAAAAATAGTTCCAATGAATGATTTTGCAACAACTGCAAAGAAAATGAAAGCTAATCTCCATTAGTGGTTAGCGTAACTTTACTCTATCTCTTTAGTCTGTCAAACAAATATCTTTTTTATGCTAGTGTTAAGCTATTTACAAAATATGTTAAAATCCAATCTTGTATACGTCAAATTATTTAGTAATTAACTGCCCAACCCCATTCCACTAGTTTTTGTTTAGACTCAGGTTTTACACATGCTGGAGTACCATTGCTTAATTTTATCACAAGATCCAAACCTTCTTTGCATTTAATCTCTTCACTTGTAACTCCGGCTCGAAATTGTTTTAGGGGAGGTTTATCATAGTTTATGATATCTATTTGTTGTAACTCTTGTAGCACATTTTTAGAATCTTTATTTTTTATATCAATTGGAAAAGACGCTTCAATTCCAGAACTTCTATATGAATTACCGACTACGTCTTTACCAGAAAAATAATACACCAAGGTGACTTTTCCAGAAGGAATGTCATGACCTGCTGTGATGTTTCCCTTAACGGTAAGTGTACTGATTGGATAAAGGTTTTCGTTGGTGTATTCTGATTTAAGATTAAGATATTGCGAAAAACTTACTGGATATATGTCGATAATCGGTTTTAGATCATCCATGGGATATGTACCACTCTTGTAGAACAGCTTTAAACTAAATTCAGTAGTTTTTCCCGCTTCGATTATAGGTAATTTTTCAAATATTGTAGACCCATAAATTATATTTTCAGGCATTGCAAAAACTGAAGGTATTAAAGAAAATAACAACAACCCAGATAACAATAAGGAAATTTTTTTCGTAATGATCCTCGTGGATTTTGAATTACCAGACATTCTTAAAGTATTCTACTTAATCAATATTTGATTCAACGTCTATATCTTAATGGCTTGATAGCTTGCAATATTAGGGTTCCAAATTATCTGAATACCTAGTCTGTCTTCAAATGCGGTTACAAGGCCAAAGACATTCTTATCAAATTCTACTTTAAGTTCATCTAGTGCTTCTAATTTTTCTTTAAGGACTTTGTCTTTATCAGAACCTATTTGATTTCTGATAAGTAAAATTTTATCACTTAATTCTTTTTCAGTCATATTTTTATTAGCCGAAAATTCTGATGTAAGCTCTCTTTCGGCTCTACTTGCTTCGATATCTACATTTTGGTATTTACGATCATATAGTTTGATTATTTCATTTTGTTTTACTTGATAACTTTCATCAAGCTCACGAATCTGTTGGTTGATTATCTCTATTTTGCCATCTACAGTAATTGATTTTTGATTTTCTAATCCTGCATCATTTATTATTTCAGCAATGCCTGGTCTTTCCCCAATCCCATATCTTATCCACTGTTTAGCTGAAAACTCGGTTACACAGACATTGTCATTTTGCTGGAAACGATGAATCAATTCATAGCCTTCTCTACATTGAGAATCTAACGCAGATTGTAACGACTTTTTAGCAAATTCATCTTGAGGGTTTGCTGCTAAATATTTTGGATGGCTGGAATAATCAGAATAAAACTCGCTTAGTTGTTCTATGGATTCAGTTGTGTTTACAAATTCCCCTTGTATGTTAAAGAGCAATTGTTCTTTGTAATATGCTAAATTATGTTTTATGTTAAATTGGGTGTTTGCTTCTATTATTTCAATTCGTTTAGTTTCTGCTGCTTTGATATACGCATCTCTTGCCTCTCTCATAGTGCCCCCATTAGCTATAACTTTTTTTAGAGCGTCTCGTCCTGCCTTTACTTTCATTTCTTTAAACTCAAATTGATCCCAAAAAACTGCTGCAACATCAGAAGGTTTGTTATCTACAAACCTCTCAAATGATGCTCTTGACGTATAATTACTCCATAAAGTCTCCCATTGCTCAAGATCATCATTCAGGCGTTCTAGAGCAATTGCTCTTTTTTCTTCTAAGACTTTCTGGGCTAAAGTTTTCTCATAGTCACGTTTTTCTAAATCTGCAATCCATTGTTTTGTCTGTTCAATTTTTTTAAGAATATCTTGAGCAACAGGGTTATTTGCCAAATCTCCTGAGAGTGTGGTTTGTTCACTTACTTGCCCTTCTTGTATTTGACCAAATACATCTTGGCTTACAAATGAAATTAGTGTAATTGATACAATGGCAATAATTACTTGTCCTGGCAGGCTCAATTGTGATCGATCGAAAATTCCTCATAATTAAGGTATTCGCATAAATTCTACTGGATAATCTCTGCATCATAATTCATTTTATCTAAATGATTCTCACTTTCTGAGAATGATAGATAGGAATTAAATTCAAAATTTATTGGATTACATTAAGGTCTTATGGATGAATGAGATTCATTATGTTCTCTTAGCTATTCATGCAATTGTTGGCTTTTCACTAGTATTTCTAGCGATGAAGGCTTTCAAGAAGACAAAATATCCCCCAATGGCTCTTTTAGCTTTAGGTTTAGGCTTGATTGTTTTTGGAGATACCATAATGGGAGATATCCTATCTTTTCTTGAAGTAAGTGAGTTTGCTGAAGTTATTGAGGAAGGAATTGAAATTACAGGTTTTTTGGTTCTAATTCTTGCGGTGAAACGAAGCTGAAATGGACAATACCGATGAGATACTCTTAGTATTAGCTGATGAACAAAGTAGGGAATTAATAAAGATACTCTCCAAAACAGAACTTACTATTCAACAGATTACTAATCTTCTTAACATTCCACAATCAACAACTTATCGTAAAGTCAAAAAATTAGAAGAATTAAAGATTGTAAAAAAAACAAAAGTAGTTCGAACCCTAGATGGGCTTGATGAAAGTTATTACAAAAATTGGACATATGAAATTGTGGTTACATTTAGAGATGGAAAACTTTCTTATAACCTCGAACATGTAAAAATGGAAGATAAAATAGTAAGACTCTGGCAAAAATTTTCTGAATAACCAACCATTCTCATCAAATGGGAATGATAGACACGCATTAAATACGAATCCTAGTATATGTTGTATGAACAAAAAAATTTTGGCAGGAATTGTGGTTGCCATTGTTGCTGTAGCGGTAGGAATAGTTAGTATCAAGGCAATGTTGGGTGACGAAGCTACAGAACTTCCATTCGAAGAAACAGCAGAAAAAACACTAAATCTTCAAGAGTCTTCACAATCTAGCGGATCTGGGGAATCTGAAGAAGAGGAAGCAATGGAAAATAATCCATAATTCTATCAGATGGCAAATTGTCTGTGGACATAGTATGATCGCAATGATGTTAGTTAACATTGTTAATCCACATTTATAATGTGTTCAAAAAAGGCTGATCATGGCCCCTCTCAATATTGCAGTTGTTGTAAAATTTGAACCAGATCTAACAGAAGGGAATATTTCTTACAATTCTGATGGCACATTAAACAGAAATCAAACAAAAAACACACTTGGACCACATAGCAAGATCGCAGCGCAGGCAGCATTTTATGCAAAGGTCAAGTACGGGGCAAGAATTTCAATCGGAACTATGAGTGGACATGCAGCTACTAATGCCTTACAGCTTGCCATGCAAACTAGTGATGCCGATGTACTTCAGTTGTACAGCGATCCAAAATTTGCAGGTGCAGACACCATAGGCACTGCCGAGGTCCTAAAAAACGGAATTGGAAAAATGGAGGGAAAAATGGATATTGTGTTTTCAGGACATAGGGCCACTGATGGGGAAACCGGTCAAGTAGGTCCACAAATTGCATGGAAGCTAGGATTTACGTTTCTTGGCAACGTAATTAGCTATGACGTAAATTTAGAAAAAAGAACTATAATTGCAAAACGTTTGTTAAATTTGCGTGGTGTTCCAGAAATTATTCAAGAAGTTGAAGCCCCTCTTCCAGTTTTTATTGCAATTGATCCATCCTACAAATATTACTTTGATACAGTTTCATTGCGGTTAGCAGCAGAAAAATACAAACGAGAAGCATTTGAACGAGCACAAAATTATAAAGACTATTTACAATCCTTTAATTGCCAAGAACTTGGCGCAGATGAAACACTTGTAGGTCTTGTCGGTTCTCCAACAATAGTATATGATGTACAGCGTGTACCAAAAGGAAAGGCCACAAGAAATGCTGCAGTCTTAGACGGCTCAAACCCAGAACATATACGCCAGACAGTTAAAGCAATAGGCGAAGCACTTTCTGCCATGGTGATAAAATGACAGAAGAAAACTACCGTCATGTTTATGTTATTATCGAACACATTGATGGAAACCTACTGCCAGTAAGCCTTGAAATGTTAGGAGAAGCAAGAAGGCTGTTTGATAACTTCAACATAACATATGGTTCAAAGGAAAAGGTTGTTGCAGTAGTTTTGGGGCATAACATAAAAAATCTGTCCAAAACCTTGATTGAACACGGAGCAGATACTGTAATTATTGCTGATCACCCAAACTTACATGATCTGATAAACAAAATTCACACAAAGGTAATCTGTCAACTTTGTCTGGATAAGGAGGTTGCAGCAAAGATTGAACCAAGTTATGCATTAGAATTTAAAAAACCCCGATACATGTTTTTTGCAGCAGATAGTATAGGGCGGCACCTATCATCAACCGTTATGGCAGAACTAGATTCTGGGCTAGCATCAGACGTAAACAGGCTAGTCATCTCTGATTTGGAGATTAACCATCAAATCAAAACGGGCGGTAAGCGTATGATATACAAAAAAACCTTGGAAATGTACAGGGTTGATTTTTCAGGATTTTTATGGACTACAATTCTTTGCCTTGATAATAATAATGAAAAACTCTCAATTAGGGAATATTCTCCTCAATCCTGCAACATCATACCAGGCGCATTTCAACCAATAAAGCCAGACCCGCAAAGAAACGGAAACATAATTGATTTTAAACCAAAAATAGACGAAGATGATCTAAAAATTAAAATTTTATCCCAAAAATTTGTTGAAAGCGAGGTGGACTTTGACAGCTACAGAACTGTTGTGGGATTTGGACGTGGTATACAAGAATCTCCAGACAAAAACATTAAGATGATTGAAGAGTTTGCCAAACTGCTCAATGCACAGATAGGAATATCTTTACCAATCTCAAAAAATGTTTTTTCAGCTAGTCCAGCAATAACCTCCAACTACATGATCCCAGCTAGAGTCATTGGGACAAGCGGTCGTAAAATCAGTCCTATGTTATATATTGCAGTTGGAATCAGTGGGGCGATGCAACATGTATCTGGAATGGAAGACTCTCAATTTGTTATTTCGATTAATTCAGATGAAAATTCTCCTATTAAAGATGCATCAGATATTTTATTGATAGGTAGGATGGAAGATATCATTCCAAAATTAGTAGAAGAGATTCAAAAACAACAACCAATAATTCGAGTCAAATAAAATGGAAAAATATGACGTTGCAATAATTGGAGGAGGTTCCGCAGGGCTAGCTGCGCTAAAACAACTTTCAAATCTTGGAAAACAGGCAGTTCTTTTTGAGGCCGGTAGCAAGATTGGCTCTAAAAATCTGTCAGGTGGAATTCTTTATTCAAAAAAAACAAAAAAGGGAAGCGTAACTAACGTTGAAGACATTTATGAAAATTTCTTAGAAGATGCACCTATTGAAAGAAACATTACCAAGTACATTCTTCATTCTACATCTAAGAAAAAAATTTACTAAATAGATCTTACTACTGCTCATGATTACCAAACTAATTTTGGCTGTTCGGTTCTTATGACAAAGCTCAATTCATGGTTTGCTAAGCAATGTGCAAGTATATCTCAAAAACATGGAGGTGGAATAATTCCTGGAGTACATGTCAAATCTATTAGATGGAATGACGATGGACTAGCAATCATACAAACTGACGAACTAGACGAGTTTGAAGTAAAGGCCATAATTGCAGCAGACGGTGTCAATTCAGAAATTGCAGAGATGGTAGGAGCCAGACCAAAATTTACCCCTGCACAATTGTATCAGGGAGTAAAAGTTTTGGTAAAATTGCCAGAAACTGAAATTAATGAACGATTTGGTGTGAATTCAGATGAAGGAGCGGCTCATCTATTTGCAGGAGATGTAACACTTAACCATATTGGGGGAGGGTTTCTTTATACCAATCATGAGACACTGTCAATTGGAGCAGTATATCATTTTGATTCTTTACTAAAAAATCCAATCGAACCTAACGAATTGGTTAATTCATTATTAAAAAATCCAATGATAAGTGAACTCATAAAAGACATAGTACCAGTAACAAAAGAAATTGATAAGAGATTACCACAGGAAATACAACTTAAGGAACGTTTTGACGTATCTAAATTAATTAAAAATTGGAATGAAATCAGAGGAGCATATCTGACTACAAAATGTGAAGATCCTGATTCTTTTAAAATGCAATTGGCAAATATCGAAGAAATCATGAAAGAAAAACATGGTATAACTTTTGGAATAAATTATGTTGAAGCGGAATATGGTGCAAAACTTATTCCCGACGGTAAACGATGTAGAATGAAGAAACCCTTTTTCAAGAATATTTTATTTATTGGAGATGCAGCTGGAAGAGGGGTATTTTTTGGTCCACGAATAGAGGGATTAAATATTGGAATAGACGACGGGGTACGAGCAGCTAATGCTATTGCAAGATCTCTTGATAAGAACGACTTTTCAGAAAATTATCTTGGGGAATATCATTCTCAATTATTAAATGAAAGCCCATATACATTGGACCTGAAACAAATCGATAAGGATTATTTGAAAATATTTCTAGACGCAACAAAAGATGTCCCAATGGATATGATTAGCTCACGATATGGATCAATTTTAAAAATTATGTCAAGTGGAACTTTACGAGGAATTGCGGTAAAATTTGCAAATATTCTAGGCTATGACAAACTTTTACCTATGGTGGAATCAGAAGATACGTATGTAACAATTCCAATACAACTTGCTGAAAGAATGGGAAAAACAATGTCTGTATCATATTCTCCAAAAATTCCCTTAATTGGTGAACGTCTTTCTTTGTTAAGTTATAACGATGATTATGTTTCTCACATAAAGATACTAAATAATGAAAGCGACTTTATGAATAAGATTACAGCTTTATGTCCTGCAAAATGTTATTCCAATGAAGATGGAAAAATAATACTTCAACATGAGGGTTGCTTAGATTGTGGCACGTGTTCACAAGAAACCGAATGGCGACATCCACGTGGTGATAAAGGAATTCAATACAAATACGGATGATTATCTGAATTAAAATATTCTTGAATATATCAAAATTATTTTGACTGTAATATAGGATTTTTAGTTATTAAATCTAGAATTTTTTCAATAATGATTTTATAATCCGCATGCGGTTCAATACTAATTCTTAAAAATTCTTCTTTCTCAAGTGGAAAAGTCAATAATGTAGCTTTTTCATATTTTACCATTGAGTACTTTGTGTCTCCTAATTGTTTCTGAAACATCTTATAAGTTTCCCAACGCCTTTTATCATATCGAACAGAATTTTGATATTCTTCTCTACTAAGATGAGGAATTATATCTTTTTGATAACCATCAATAATTTTTTCCAACTTAGCATTATACATTCCTACAAATCTAACTAATGGTTCCATTTCTAAAATCTTTGAGAGCAGCTCAACATATTCCATAGAATTACTTTACAATATGTGTATATTAATTAATTGTAGTTTCTCTTTTTGTTCCCAACTTCAATTCATGGAAATATGAATTGATTTTCTTGTAATGCATCTAGTGTTTATCAACTATGATAATTTTATGTATAGACTGAATTTATCTAAAATAACTTGTATTGTAGCCACATTCCTATGGAAGAGGAATAAACTTTGCATAAAAATTTCTATTAAATAATGTAAGATTTGAATTAATTTATAGATTATAGTGTTGAAAATTATACAAAAATATAGCGAGAATGTTAGGTCATGTGTCAATGAACCTGTTTTATTGGGAAAAACATTCTCGCTTATTTTTGAT
>Ga0075301_1000075_pt1 | contig 16184 bp, 15 predicted proteins | sample Browns_TuleA_D1_FD_120053 | JGI IMG/M metagenome (GOLD analysis project Ga0075301, IMG submission 120053) | Natural and restored wetland microbial communities from the San Francisco Bay, California, USA, that impact long-term carbon... | ecosystem: Environmental > Terrestrial > Soil > Wetlands ... | reverse complement strand
CTTTACTTCGTGCCAAAATTAAAAAAAAGGACGCCAAAAGTTTGGTAGAAAAATTAGTTTCAAAAATTCCAAAAGACGAATTTGAAGTATTAATTGATGATATTGAGAATCAACTGCAAAATTCAACATTGCACTTAAGATTTGGAAAGCAGGAAATGATTAAAGGAAAAATGATACAAGAAGAAAAAGATGCAATCAAGTTTAAAATAGTCTTACCTTCCTATAACAAAAAAGATACTATCAAAAATTATGTAATGCTATTGACTAGTAAAAATAAATAAAAAATTTCTCTGGTATAATTTAATAATATTATTCAGTATTACGGAATGGGAATGAGGAGATATTAGCCGCTCCAGTCTGAGCAAATATGCTTTGAAGAAGCCGCGACGAACCGACCCAAAAATTTATTGTAGTTTTAGGATTATTTTAAATACAGTTGTTCTAGTTGGGTAGCTATGAATACAGATTATGATGTGATAGTAGCTGGAGGAGGACTTGCTGGCACTATTGCAGCTCAATCAGTTTCATACTATTCCAAACAAAAATTATCAATTTTAGTAATTGATCGAAGTACACAGTTTACACCAGGTCAAAAAAATATTAGTGGTTGGACTTGTGGTGATGCGGTCAGTAAAGAAACAGTTGACTTTATGACCAAGCGAATTAAGATTCCCTGGACAGAACCTGAAATTGAGCATCATGTAAAGGGAGTGATGGCGTTTTCTCCAGACAGAGAAACATCAATTCCGTTTGATGGAGATGGCTATATGCTAAACAGACAAAAACTTCCGGAAATTCAGAATCAAAGAGCTCAAAAAATGGGAGTCAAATTTGATTTTGAAATTAATCTAACGGGTCTATTGTATGATGGAAATCAAGTTACAGGTGTACAAGGAATTGATAACAAAACTAAACAACCATACAAGAAAACTGGCAAAATTGTAATCGATGCAACTGGAATAACATCGATGTTACGAAATCAGATTCAAAACACAACAAAAATTGAGAGAAAAATTGACAGACGTGATGTAGAATCTACAGGACGTCACATAATGTATTTTGATAAAGGAGAACCAGATCTCTCTGAATTTGATCCAGATTATTGTATCATCCACCTTGATCAGGATATTGCACCAGGTGGATATGGTTGGGTTTTTCCTAAAGGTGAAAATAAGATAAACATTGGATTAGGTGTTGAAAAAACAATTTTAGATAAAAGAAATAAAAGACTCGGAAAAAATGATAATGTTTCTAGCCTTATTGAAGAATATGTACATCGAAATAAAGCAATTAAAAATCCTAGGTTATCAACTGACCCAATTGATAAAAATAATGCATCTGGAAACTTTCAGGTATCTGTAAGACGGCAAAATGATTGTCTAGTTGCAAATGGTTACATGTTAGTTGGAGATTCTGCATGGATGCCAAAACCACTTGATGCAGGAGGAATTGGTCCTGCTCTAGTTGCTGGCACACTTATTGGCAAAGTTGTTGCAGAGGCTATTGAATCAGGGGATGTAACTGAGAAAGGGTTGTGGAATTACAATAAGGAATTTATCAATGAATATGGATACAAAACAGCTGGTCTTGAAATATTTCGAAGGTTAATTCAAACATTAACTAATGATCAAATCAGCTATGGAATGAAACATTTTTTGGGAAATCTTGATGTTGAGGCAATCTCAAAAGGGGAACATCCAGATTTTAGCGCATTAAGCAAAATTGGAATGATGATTAGAGGCGCTCTAAACAAAAAACTTGCTGATGGACTTCGATTTACAACTCAAGTAAACAGTTGGTTAACAAAACATTATTATGATTTTCCAGAAACTCCTGAAGGATTTGAAAAATGGAAAAAAGAATTACATGAAAAATTGGATGAATCTAACGTAAAATTGGAAGCATATTATAATTAATGAGTTTTTTCAAAAAGTTAATCAGATTTTTTCAATCAATTTTGTAATAAAATTCAAACTTTATCCAATATGAACGGCTAAACCTGTACCTTCTGCATGTCTGCCTCATTGTGGGATATTCCTAATTGGTTTAATTGGTACTGGTGGGGCCTTGATGATATCGAAAAAGAAGATCCAAATGAAGTATCTCCAATAGATAAAGAAATTGAACTTAAAAAAGAAAAACCAAAAAGGAAAGCAACAAGAAAAAAGGCCTCCACTAAATCAAAAGAAAAAATTCAGCTGATTTTGCCACCAGCCATATTAGAGGAGCTAGAAAAAGAAGCTCAAGGAATTGATTCTACCCTAAATCAATTGATTCAAATCATTTTAGAGATTCATATTGAATCAAAGGATAATCATTCAATAGAATCAGAATCATGGAAATGCAGTTTTTGTGAACCTGCAGAAGAGTTTTTGGATTACTTCAAGTACTCTGAACACTTTTTTGCAAAACACATGCAGCCTGGTCTAGAAAAATTATCTAAAATAAACAGCAATAATTGAATTCTAGTTAAATGTTAATTATTCCATTTTCTTGATAAAATTTTATTCCTGATGCATATTCTTCATCTGAAATTCTTCCTTCTGACCACCAAATTGAAATTTGATTAACCCAATAAGGAATTTGATTTATTTCATCATGATCTAGATTGATTTTTCCGATTGGAACTACATCTAATCCTTGTAATTGAATTCTATCTAATAGTAATTCTAATTCTTTTATTTGGTTCCAGTTTGTAGAGTTTGAATGGTCGCCATTTTCCAAAACTGAAAAGTCTTGAGGATGCATCATAACTACGGCAAAACCATAATCGGAAATGCTTTGTTGAATTTGTGCTAGAGTTAATTTGGATCTAACTGGAAAAAATAGATCAGTAGAAAGATCTAATTCTCCAGTCTGTGCGGCTTCTGGAAAATGATATAGCTGAGAATTTGCGAGGGGAAATGGAGGATCTGATATTGTAGTACTAGAGCTAAAATGAGTTATATGATTTTCTTTCATTGCAGATATTGTGCCATTATCAAATTCATTATATGGTGGAATAAACACATTTGGTGCAACACCAAATATTTTTTGTAGTTTCTTGTTGGTTTGTTTGATTAGCAAACTTTGTGTATTTTGATCAAACTCTGTAAAGTCTTCGTGGTTCCATCCATGATTTGCAATCTCCATTAGATTTTTAGATATTGACTGATTAAGATATGAAACGATGTAGGGATCTTCTCCAATCTCATTACCAATAATTCCAATAGTTAATGGTAGATTTCTTTTTTCAAAACTATTCATTATGTTAACTTGAACCTCATTTAACCAATAATCTTGGACATCGTCGAGCCTAAATGCAACACAATTGCAACTAACTATATCAAGTATAGATCCATCTTTATCCTCTTCTTCGAAATCATCTATATCGTTATTTGATGTAAAATTTTGTTCAATGACTATCTCAATTTCACTTGTATCACCCAATATAGTTACAGTTTTGTTTGCTACTACAGTAGTTTCATTTTTATTAATGTTTTTAACTAGTAAATTGTAATTATTTACAGGGAGATTAGAAAAATATGTTTCTCCACGATAACTAAATTCTGAATTTACAATTTTATTATTGTTTACATCATACAATTCTGCAACAAACTTACCATCATCAGAGGTAATTGGCTGCATATCATCATGATAAGCATAAACAGTAATTAGAGAATCCACTATTTTGGGCCAAGGTGTTATAATTTTTATGTCCTTAGTAATACCTGGAGGCAACTTTATAGCTGAAGTTGAATAAGTTATGTTTTTATCAATTGAAACTTCAAATTGATAAAAATCATTTTCGGTTAGTGTTGGTGTTGCACCAAAACGTAATGTGTTTCCATCTTTATCAGAATAATCTTTGCGTAAAATTTTACCATCTTGATTTTTTAGAGTAACTGTTACGCCAGTAATTGGGGTATATGCATCACTATACAGGACTTGTACGTTCATACCACTTGATTTAGGTAAAACAAAATCAATTTGTTCATCATTTTCAACTTTAATAATTAATGACCCAGCAAACATCCCGTTTACAAAACCATCTAAGATATATTTCTGACTAATAGGTAAAGATACAGTAAAATATGGATATTCAGATTTTGGTTTTAATTCAGTAAAGAGAGTATTTTTAGAATATTGATACACTTGAAATATGACACTTGACGCTCCTGTTCTATCTCCATTCGAATTTATTATGTCAATATCTACTTGAGCAAGATCTTCTGCGTATGAATATTGTATACCAAAAATTAGTGATACTAATATTAATACACTGAAAACTAGTTTATCTAAAAAACATACCATCATAATTTACCTCGTTAACCATTGATTTTTTTTGTAATTCCAAAGTGCTGGAAAAATTAACCATGAAGTAAGAAATGCGGTTATGAGATTCATTATTGGTTTGTATATCCAATCCTTTGTTTTGGGATCTCTAAACTTGTAATCTAGACCGTGGCCAAATCCAGTCAATAGCATAGCTGTAAGATAGACTAACGGTTCCAATAGAGTTTGGTGAACTAATGGAACATAGAGGAACGCTGTTACGATAATGAGAGGAGTGATAAATGTTAACATAAATTCAATATAAAATATTAATGAAATGAGTGGATGCCTCTGCCAAAAAAATGAACTAACAAAAAAATTAACTCGTGTTGTACCTTTTTTCCATCTTTGCTGTTGAAGTAAAAATCCACGTAACTTTTCTGGTACATCAGTGTATACAGTAGCACTAGCTGTATAGACAGTTTTCCAAGAACGAAGTGATTGTGCTGTTAAAGAACGATCTTCTGCATCATCATAATTTGCCATAGATTCTAAAGTTTTCTGTGTAAATGATGGTAAATGAGAATAATATTTTGAGAACTCTTTTTTTGCCCACGAATTTGCAAAAGTGTAAGAGGTAAGTTCCCTATCCTCACTATTATGAATTGTAGAGCGAACCCAATATGGAATATAATCTTCTATCGCCTTACGTCTATATCCTGATAGACATCCAGAACAACAAAAAACACTTCCAAAAACAGTTTCGGCAGCTTTTCGTACATTAAAAGAATAATCATACCAAGCATCCTGACATCTGGTTAGTATATTTTTTCGAGCATTCCAAGCTTTTGCATTTGCAACAACTGCTCCAACTTCTGGGTTGCCATTGAAGGTTTTCATAATTTCAGTTATGGCATCTTTGTCAATTATGCTGTCTGAATCCACTAAGATAATGTATTCCCCTTTAGACTCGTAAAAGGCAGAAGCTACTGCTTTTCGTTTGCCTTCATTTTTTCGGTGGATTACTTTTAGTTTGGGATATTTTTTTGAAAGTTTGTTTAAAATATTTCCGGATTTATCTTTACTTCCATCATTAACCGCAATAATTTCAAAATTCCGATATGTCGATTGATTTATGGCATCAATCACATGATGAATCATGGATTCTTGGTTATATACGGGAATAATTATTGAAACAAGCTCATTTCCAGCTTTACCTGTTGCTGGATTTTTGTAAAAAAGCCATCCTATTATTAGATATAAAATTCCGTGAATTGGGAGCAAATTAACATACAATAATGCAGGTTCATCTAGTTCAATTCCAATTTCAATTGAGTAAGCAACTGCCAAACAAGCTAAGCCTAGTATAATAAAACGACAAACCCATGCTTTTTTACTAATTTGAATTATACCGCGATAAGAAATTCTTTGATGTGATTTTTGAATCTGAACGTTTTTTTGAACAGTATTTGATACTTGTTTACTCATGCCATTCCCTCGTTTCTAATAGTTAATCGAAGTCCTGTCAATTCAGAGGCATCTAAAAATATAGTATTTTTTGATTTTATTTTTGAAATTAAATTATCAATGTAATTTACAGGTGTTGAGCTATCAAAGTTTATGACAATGGGATCATTGGTTGGAAGATTATGGAAAAATTCAGCTGTATTGTTGGTACCATTATAAGATTTTAATTGAAACTTAATGAATTGACCATCATAATATTTGTTATACTGATTGTTATATGAAAAATCAGCAAGAATATTAGAACGAGTTAGCAGTGAATAGATATCATCGTCTGTAGTTCCATATGGAGCTTTGAAAAGTTTAGAATTTAGATTTCCTGCATTATCTACAGCCTGTTTTCCTTGTTGGATTTCTTTTAATTGTAATGTATAATCAGGAATAGATAAAAGGGAAACATAGTGATATGTTTGACTTCCAATATCTACATTAGAAGGAAATGTTTTGACACATTCAGGAAAGTTTTCAGCAATTTCACCTGAGAAAAAAATTGTAGCTTTAATATTGTGTTTTTTTATTGTCGAAGCTAGATTATCACACCAAGTTTGATCTACGTTTTCATGAATACTGAAAGTAAGTAAAAAATAATGAGGGGAAATTGGTTGTATATATGTTGGAATTAGCATTAACATTCCTAAAAAAATTATAATGCCAGTAGAAATTGCACTGACATGAATTAGCTTCAATAATATCACCGATTCAAATTAAATGCAATTTGATTTTGTGATAATTTTTCATTATGAATTCTGTATTGATGATCAATTTTTTTTGCAGCTTCGATGACACTTGAATGAATGACATCTTTTGAAAGTTCAAGTAACATTTGACTATCTTTTGGTAGACAGTGACCGCCAATACCTTGTTGTGCTTCAAGAATATTGATATTCCATTTTGTATTAATTGCAGTTCTTAATTCATTAAAATCAATATTGATTTTATCACAAATAATTTTGAGTTCCTCTGCAAAGGCAATCTCAACAAATCTGTAAGAGTTTTCAACAATCTTTGATAGCTCTGCTATATCAGGTGAAGATACAGAAAATAATGGAATTTCAAGCAATTTTCCATAGAAATATTGGGCCTTTTCCATACAACAAGAATTACAGCTACCAATAACTCGAGTCTGATTTACCCCATGTTCCTTTTGTTCATTTATGTAAAATCTGTGAGGTACATGAACTACGTGTTGTTTATGCTCTAAGATTTGGTTTACCTTATGGGAGGTTCCACGAGGTATTGTACTATCAATTCCTACAAGGGCTCCTGGTTTACCTTGTTTGGAAATGTAATACGCTACCTCGTAGATTCCATTTAGGTCTGGCATGAACATATTTTCTTGTTGATGTGTTGAGATACAGATTATATAGAAATCATAATCTACAAAATCTGTTGCAATTTTTTTTATCACACCATCATCAAGTGCTCGATGTAATGCCTGTTGGCTAACGTCGTATCCTTCTACCCACAAACCTTTTGATGTCATATATTTTGCATTACTATAACCAATTTGTCCTAATCCAATGATCAAAGTTTTTTCTAAGGGTTTAGAGAAATTATTTGACAATTGAATCTCCTACTGTAATTGATTGCCAACAAGAATCATGGAACCACCTTTTATCATAAATTACTGTTCCTTCTTCAATTTCCATTTCTTTATGACAATTATCACAACATACAATTTTTCTTTGAGGAATCTGAACTTGAATTAAACCAAAGTTTGGTTCAATCTTTTTTTTAGTTAATAATGTATAATCAATCTCAGTCATGAAAAGAGATTTCTGTGTGTTTAATGAATTTGCATTTGAGTCTAGCTCAAATGCATGTTGATCTTTTGTAACAAATTCTGTTTGCAAGTTATTTGCGCTTACGTGAGTCAACAAGAAAGATAAAACAACAATCAATAGATAACAAATTTGCTGTTCATTCTGCAAATAGTTTTTAAAAAAAAACGAGAAAGAATGAATTAAAATGAATCAAAGAGAGTTTAAAAGATTTGAAGGAGTTTAAGAGAATATTATTAGAAAATTAAATCTTAACTAGTCCTCTTTCTAACATCCATTGAATTCCTATAGAAAATTCATCATCTGATGCATTTCCTTGGATCCATTTTTGAGAATTAGTTTTAATCCAGATTGGAATTTCCGAGTTGGTGATTTCTTTTGAGTGATTAGAATATGGAACATGAATTATCTTATTTTCTAAGAGAAACTCCAAAGTTTTTGCATATTCCGTATCCGACATTTGGTTGTTTACCCAATATCCTGTTGTAAGTTTAAACCAATTAGGAATTTTTACAATCTCATATCCTACAGTAACTACAAAAGAGGTTCTCGCCTCATTACCTAAAGAATCAACAGTATAACATCTAACAGTGGTTTTTCCTGGATTGAAAATATGTCCAATTCCTTTATCGCAGATTACTGGGATTTGCTTATTGGTATTGTCAACTGCTGTTACGGAATAAAAAACACTGGTGGGAATTTTGGAGGTTACATAAATGTCCTCAGGCGTAGTTATTACTGGTTTTAAACTATCAGACGCAAATGCTTCATTTTCTGTAACTACTTGTAAAACTAACATTGAAAAAACCACAAATAAAGGTAAAATTGACCATCTCATTTCGCTGACCAACCCCGATACCATGTTAACGTTGTCAACCAATATCAGATGAAGTTAAGCATTACTACTATATTCCACTAATGATGTGCACTTTGAAATCACAGAAAAATGTGTGAGAATATGTGAGAATTAATGAGAAAATAAAATGCCTTTTTGTCTAACGAAGATGTTTTGTTGAATTTTACATACAAGTATCTAATTATTGCTTTTCATGAATATACATAGTGCCTTTTAAATTTGTAAATTGGTTTTTAGAACAACATGAAACACCTGGTTTGCTTGGAGAAATAGCTAGTAAGTGTATGAAGGATCCTAAATTTCCTACGCAGGCTAAACACCCCGAAGAAGTATTTGATTATCTAAAAAACAAAAATTCTTCTAAAAAAGAAATCCAGGCAGTAAAAGGAGCGTGGAATAAATATCGAAAACTAGGCAAAGTCAAAGCAATATCGTTGAGTATTCTTAGAGCCAAAATATAAAAAAATGGTTTTAGGTTTTAATACAGTAAAATACAAAACTAATCTATGCTACAAGATTCTAAATATTTAGATTGGAATAATTCATTTGAAAAAATTGAAAAAGCATTTGAAGCTGGACTATTTGTAATAATAATTGGTCCTAAGGGAACTGGAAAAACTACTCTAGTTCGCGAATTTGCTAAAAGAAAATCTGTAAACCTAGATTCAATTAACTTCAGTCTTAGAACTCGTGAGAGTCATCTAGTTGGAACTAAAACTTTAGAGAATGGGACAGTTGGATTTATCGAAGGACTGTTAGTTAAATCTATGAAAGAAGGAAATATGCTGTACTTAGATGAGATTAATTCTGCAGAAGCTGATGTACTATTACGGTTAGATGAGGCACTAGATGATAGACGTCAGATTGTACTTAAAGAATCAACCGGAGAAACTATTCGAGCCAAAGAAGGATGGTTTGTCATAGCAACAATAAATCCACTATCACATGTTGGAACAAAAGAGCTCCCCCCTCAAATATTATCAAGGTTTCCTGTTAGAATTAGATTAGAGTATCCTCCAGAGGACATTGAATTAGATATTGTTAAACGACACAGTTTAGGTTCGCACGATAAGGAATTACAGCAAGGAATAAAGCTTGCAAATACTTTACGACAAGCAGCAGCGGTAGAAGAATTATTCTATTCACCAAGCCTTCGAGAAACTATTGCTTATGCAAAATTATTAGATCTCAAAGTTCCTGCAAAAGAAGCTGCAGAAATTGTATTTGGAAATGTATATGCACAGTGGGGTTCTGTTGAATATCAAAAAGTTAGTGACATAGTAACCTCAATGTTTGGGAACTAATGCAATCACTTAGTTTAAGATATGACACATTAATTGAAATTGCAACCTTTTTGGTAAGACGATGGTCTGAAGACGATAAAATCACTGTAGAATTATCACCAAAAAAGGAGATTTCGACTCGACTCGGTGACAAAAGAGTAATTCTCATCCCCATTGAAGCATATAATGGAGATGACTTTGCAAAGTACCGACAATTTAGAACATCTGTATGGTATGAGGCAATGCGAATCAAGTTTTGTAAAAAAATATTATCAAATGATCATGCTTTTGGATTTATTCTAAATACACTTGAGACTCGTCGAATCGAGATGTTAGGCAGAAAAGTTTGGCAAGGAATGGATGAAGAGATGATATTTTCGTATACATATCAGTGGTTGTATAGACCAATATTGAGTTCTATTTACGGCAAAGCTCGAACTATAGAAGCATTTTACCAATATTTTATCATGGGTGACATCAAAGGAGAGATTCAGCCTAGTCAGTTTGAAAAAGTAGTAGAAGCCACTAGGTTTGCAAAAGAAGTAGTAAATGATGCATTAAAGAAAAATCATTCCACCGAATGGCTAGAGAAAAAAATTCCAGAGATACTTAAAATTCTAGACATAGATTCGCTAATCACCATACCATTAGTTGTTCCATTAAAGGGACCTGGAATTATGGCAACGTCACAAGATCTTGTTAAGGCATTACAGAAAACTGCAAAAAATCGCGAAATTGACTTTGGGAGTATTGAAGCTAAAAATGTGTTAGAAGGAAAAACCATTCAGGACGAGTTTAGGATTTTAGTTGAAGAAAACAAGAAAAGCGAAACAAAGGGTTTAGCAGTTGAAACTATTGGGATTAGTATTCCATCTGCAACCAATGTTGATGAAACAAAAATTTATGATCAGGATTTAATTTCTGGGCTTAAAGCAAAAGTCAAAGAATGGCGTACGGGTTGGCACGAGCAACATGTTAGAACAGGTGATGAATTTGATGAGGAAACATATCTTGAGGGTCATGAACCATTTTTTATTGATACAAAAAAAGTGATAAAATCTAGAGTTTTGATTTTATTAGATCATTCCAGTAGTGTGTCAGATATTCAACAAGATTACAAAAAGGCTGCATGTGCATTGTGCGAAGTTTTGTGGTTTTTAAAAGTAAAATTTGCAATGTATGCCTTCAATACAGTAGAAAAACAAGTAATGTGTTGGGCAATCAAGCCAGAGGATGTAAAGTGGAATAGTGTTGCTGCAAAAAGATTGGCACAGATTCATGCCAATGGTGGAACTCCTTTAGCCGAAGTTTATGATAAATTATTACCATTAGTGAATGCAAAAAAACCAGATATTTTTTTGACTTTAAGTGATGGTGAACCTTCGGATCCTGATGCAGTAAGAGCTATGGTAAAGATATTCAAGAGTTTAGGGATAAAGATGGTGGCGATCGGTCTTGGTCCAGACACAACTAGAGCAACAATAATTGCAAATAATTTAAAGATTTTAGGATATGAAAGAACTCTAGCTGTTTCTAGATTAAAGGACATTCCTAGTAAGGTGCTAGATGTTTTAGGAAGAAATTAGTCAATACAACAACAAATTTAGATATCAAAAAATTGAATAAGTTTTAAAAAATAATTACATTATATTTAAGGAACAGATATTATTAATTACTTTAATAATACAAAAATGAAAATGGTCCGATGGGCTATCTAATATTTTATATGAGCTGGTAAAATATGATAATGTAGAGGAGATAGATTTCTGGAAGTAACTAAAGGAAGCAACATTGACAACATTCTGCTTGAGCACTTTGAACAAGAGATATGGAATAAAGTTCCTCATATTGAAGTGAAAGAGGGAGAAACAAAGGTAGTCAACTCAACACCACTAATTGATCTTACTGAAGATTTGAAAGAATGTGCAAAAAACGTTTACAATCTAAATCTTGCCGATTCAGATCTAAAAGTTTTTGGCAAGTTTGATTCTAACTTACTAACAGGTTCGATTAAAGTCAGGCCTGCGGTACACATAATCCATGATGCCATTATTACAGGGAAACTTAAAAGTGGACAAACAATTATTGAGGCCACCTCAGGTAACTTCGGGATAGCGCTTGGACACTTATCTGAACTTGGACTAAATATAGTTGCACTTGTTTCAAGAAAGTTACAGGAGGGAGTCTTTGAGGAATTAAGAAACGAGAATATACGCATCATGGATTTAGATATGGATATTTGTCCTGCTCCAGGAATGAAAGACAATCCAAATCTTTTGGCTGCAAAAGCTACTGCTGCTAATATTCGCTCACAATTAACTGAACTTGGGTTTGAACCTGAGATTTTTGATAAAGCAAGTTCTGAGATACAATCACTCTTAGCCAGCCAAGACATAATAAACTTGGCAAAGTTTCTTGCCAAGATCTACGGTTGCTTCTGCCCCGAACAGTATGACAATGAACTGAACATTGATGTACATAGGACTGTTACTGCAGCTGAAATAGACCAACAATTACATGAAAAAGGAAATTCGCTTGCAGATTTTAGTATTGTTTGTACCTTTGGCACTGGCGGCACATCTGGTGGCTTAAGCAGATACTTGTCTGAAAAATATGGAAAAAAGTCACTGCATGTAGTATTTCCATTAAAAAATCAGGATGTTGCAGGAATTAGGACAAAAGACAAGGCATCTGGATTGAAGTTATACGAACCTGAGATATATGCTGGGCAACATGAAGTAGATTTTGAACAGGCAAAACCGCTTCTAAAGTTTTTTGTAAACAAAGGTCATGACATAGGCGAAAGTAGTGCTCTTGCACTTTATGCAGTGATGCAGATAGCAAACTTTGGAGGCGGTGGAAAGTTTGTTATAATAATTGCGGATGGAATACAAAAGTACAAAAAGAATCTAGAAGCGATGTCAAAGAAGCAGAACCGTACTCAGGTCTCTCTACAGGAAGCTGTATCAAATGTAGGTGACTATGACAGAGTGATCTGGATTCATACCCAGTATACTCCACGCGAAGAAGGAATAGAGATAATTGCAAAATCTCTCGGAGTTGATAAAAGCAAGATTTCTGTTCCAAAGGCAAGAACCGTAGAACAACTATTAGCAACACAGCAAATTCCAGAAGAGTTAAGTGAAGCTCTACAAGGGTCTAAAGGCAAATCGTTACTGGTTTGCATGGCAGGAAATACTTCGTTGATGGCTGTTAAAGTACTTGCAGGTAAAGGCATTGTAACTGAAAGTTTGAATGGTGGAATATCAGAACTTCCTCAAGCCAAAGGCAGACAAATTCCTGAATTGATAAAAATTGCTACCGAATAACAGTAATGGTTTTTTTGTCTTATCAGAGTTCTAATCGATTATAGTTAATTTTTTGCCATATCATTTATCTGTAATATTATTCTGTGTAACCTATTCAAGATTTATCTTCACAGAATCTGTTTTTATCTAACAAATTCCAATGGTTTCATTTTGTAATATTTTGACAAGAAAAATGTATTAGAATAAAAATAGCACTAAATCCAATTAGATGTGGTGTCCAATGAAATGCCTTTCAATATCACAGCCATTTGCAAATCTTATAGTTCAAGGTAAAAAGACAATTGAGCTTAGACGTTGGAATACTAACTATAGGGGCGAATTTCTAATTCATTCTCCAAAAAAGATTAGTATTGATGATTGTAAAAGGCTAAAAATTAATCAAAAATCCCTTATCCGAGGAGCGATAATTGGAAAGGCCGAACTATATGACGTAAAAAAATACAAAACAAAGAAAGATCTAAACCAAGATTCAAAAAAACACTTAGCTTCTAAAAAATTTCAAAATAACCAATATGGTTTTTATCTAAAAAATGCTAAAGCATTTAGAATACCAATTCCTGCAAAGGGACAATTAGGATTATTTGAGATAAAACTAAAACCTGCAAAAATTAAAAAATCTCAAATTATAACTGAACTAATTGATGAAGAATATAGATATCAGTGGATTGGTCATCATTAATTCTTAAAAAAAATAAAAGGGTCAGTCATCAAATCTAGGAAGTTTTCCATTTATATTAAATGTATCTTGCACTGATTTGTCGGCATGACCTTGTTCTACATTAAGTTCTTTTGCTACTTGGATAAGTTGTACTCGTGTAGTTGATGCATGTTCAAAATATGCATTGCGAGCCTCAAGTAGTGATCCTCCATTATCAAGTACTGCCTTCATGGCAGCTCGTGCACTGTCAACTTTGCTTTGCATGTAATCAAACATTCCCCAAAAAACTCCTTGAACATTTTCAGGTTTTTTTTCAACAAATTTTGTGTAAGCAGCCTTTGGCATCATATCTTTATATTTATCAAGAAAGGCAGCCAATCTTTCATCAAGTCGTTGTTGTGCAATACCTCTTTTTTCTGCCACTTCAATTTGTTGTGGAGTTAGTTGAATGGTTTGTGTTTTTTCTTGTGTTTTTTGTGCGTATCTTAGCTTTTGTTTTTCCATCTCAGCAAGAATTTTCATGGCTAATGGATTTTTTTGTAGTTCTTCAGAAGCCTTTACAACTGGCTCTGAAGTAGTGTCTGTCGCTGCAAAAGCAATTTGTACAGAGTCTGTACCAATCATTGCCATCATAGCTATGATTGACGCAAATACTGTTGGAAGGACTAATTTTTTTCCCCGTGTCATTAAAGATGAACTTTGTATTTTTGAATTTAGGTATTAAACAGAAATCAGTAGAAATGTTCAAAAGATAAAACAACAATCTACAATATATTTACAAAATTAAAAACATGGATAACTTATCAATTCTACGAATCCCTTATTTGTAAAGCCAGTTAGCAGACAAAAAAATTTTGAAATCATTACTAATCTAAAAGATGATTCTGTGTTACTCAGGGAGAAAATCATCACCTAAAGAATTCTTAACCCAAAGGGTTTTAGCAAATTCTTTATTTAGTATATATAAAGGGCCTTTATAACGGACGTCGAAATGCCACAGACGAAGCCAATTGTTAGTGTTGAAAATGTTGTAGCATCTGCTTCTGTAGATCAAAAAATAGATCTTAATGAGGTTACAAAAAAATTTCCAGATACTGAATACCATCCAGATCAGTTTCCAGGTCTAGTGTTCCGTCTAAAGGTACCAAGAACCGCAACGCTGATTTTCAGAACAGGTAAAATGGTATGTACTGGTGCAAAATCTGAAGAAATGGCAATCAAAGCAGTTAGAACCGTAGTTCAAAAGCTTCGGAAAGGTGGAATTAAAATCAAAAAAGATGCTGTGATTGTTGTACAAAATATTGTTGCTGCAATTAACCTCGGTGGGAAAATTCACCTAGAAGCTGCGGCAAGAACCTTACCAAGAAGTATGTATGAACCTGAACAGTTTCCTGGTTTGATACATAGAATGCTTGATCCAAAAACAGTGATTTTGTTATTTGCTTCAGGAAAACTAGTTTGTACTGGAGCAAAAAAAGAAGCTGATGTTTATCGTTCAGTTCACAACCTACACGCATTACTAGAAGAGAAAAAACTAATGATCTACGACGAGTAGATTCTTTCATTTCTTTTATATTATAATTTAGTAAACATCATTTTTTGGTAGTTTTTCTTTGCAGATTGTATGTACTGTATAAAATTTTTAAACAGATCAATATAGTTTTTAAATTATTAAGAACAATAGAGTATGTATTGGATTGCAAGACATGTGGTGAAAAGATGTTTCCTAATACTATAATTTGGAAAGACCCTGACAGACCACCTGTTCAGCACACAAACTTTGTTTGTGCAAAATGTGGAGATTCCATATACAAAAGATATGTTTTGACTAATACGTCTTAAATACTAATATCTGGGTTTTCTGATTTGAGTTTTTCCCAGTCTGCTAGAAAATTCTTTAATCCAATATCTGTAAGTTGATGTTTTAGCATTTGTGCTAGTACAGCTGGGGGCAGGGTAACAATATCCGCACCAATCTTTGCAGCATCTACAACATGCATCGGATGTCGAACACTTGCTACAAGAATTTGTGTTTTAAAATTATAATTTGAAAAGATTTGTTTAATTTCCCGAATTAGACTCATGCCGTCCTTTCCAACATCGTCTAGTCGTCCAATGAAAGGGCTGATATATTTTGCCCCAGATTTTGCAGCTAGTAATGCTTGGTTTGGAGAAAATACCAGCGTGACATTTACTGGGATTCCTTCTGCAGTAAGTGCTTTACATGCTTTAAGACCTTCAGAAGTCATTGGACACTTTACAACAACATTATTACCATATTTGCGCAGTTTCCTACCCTCTTCCATCATACCTTCGTAATCTGTTGCAACAACCTCAAGGGAAACATCACCTTTAATGATTCTAGTAATTTCCTCCATTGTTTTTTGAGGGTCATCGCCTTCTTTTGATAAAAGTGATGGATTAGTTGTAATACCGTCTAATAGTCCCATGTCATTGTTCTTCCTTATGGACTCCAAATCAGCAGTATCAAGAAATATT
>Ga0075301_1000074_pt1 | contig 16188 bp, 12 predicted proteins | sample Browns_TuleA_D1_FD_120053 | JGI IMG/M metagenome (GOLD analysis project Ga0075301, IMG submission 120053) | Natural and restored wetland microbial communities from the San Francisco Bay, California, USA, that impact long-term carbon... | ecosystem: Environmental > Terrestrial > Soil > Wetlands ... | reverse complement strand
GCGACCGCGGTTTCCTTCTGCGCCTTCTTCAATGTCTGCGTGGAAAGCGATGTGAGTCAGCTGCGCCAGCGGCGCCCCCTGGGGACCCTCACCCTCGGCATGCAGCGGGTCCGCACCAATTTTCCCCTCGATCCTACCCGGGGCTCCACCCTGTCGGCGGAAATCACCACCAGCTCGACCGCGATCGGTTCATCGTCGTTCAGCGAGTTCACCCGGTTCATCGGTGACTTCGCCGCCTACCGGCCGCTCGGGTCGGTGGTGGTGGCCGGGCGGGTCCGGCTGGGAACGGTATTCGCCCCTTCGATCGCCCTGGGGGGAGGGTCGAGCAACTTCATTCCTCCGGAGCAGCGCTTCTATGCCGGGGGGCCCAACGACGTTCGGGGCTACACGAGGAATCTGCTGGGCCCGCTGGTCTATGTCGTACGCGAGAGCGCGCTCGACTCCCTGCCGCTGGGTGAGGTGGGCGTTCCCGAGGACTCGGTACAAGTCGCGGCCACGGGAGGCAACTCGCTCATCGTGGCCAATCTCGAGGTTCGCTTTCCCTCACCGGTGTTCAGCGAGCGGCTCAGGCTGGCCGCGTTCGTGGACGGAGGCTCGGTCTGGCAGCGGGGTGGAACCGGGCCGGGATCCCGGATTGCCTTCCGGGTGACCCCCGGGATGGGGCTCCGGTTCGTCACGCCGCTCGGCCCGGTGCGAATGGACGTTGCCTACAACGGCAGCGCGTTCACTCCCGGTCCGCTGTACAAGGTGACCGACTCGGGAGAGCTGGTTCGGATCCAGGACGCGTACCGGCGGACCCGGCTGACCGGTCGGGGCTTTGCGGTTCAATTCTCCGTCGGGCAGGCGTTCTGATGCGTCGGCGGATTGCGCGCTCCTTCTTCATCCTGGTCTGCGGGGCCATCGCGACCGCGATCGGGGTTGTGGCGGCGTTGCTCTTTACCCAACCCGGCCGGCACCTGCTGCTTCGGGTGATCCGCGATCAGTCGAACCGGGTTCTTCGGGGCACGGTGGAGATCGGCGCGGTGCGGGGGTCCTGGTTCCGCGGGGTCACCCTCGAAAACGTGGTGATCCGCGACAGCGCGGGGGTGTTGCTGGCCCGGGTGCCGGTGGTGCAGGCGCGCTACCAGCTGGCCAATCTTCTGGCCGGCCGTTTCGTGTTCAGCGGGTTACGGTTGATTCGCCCGGAGCTCCAGATCGTCAAGCATCGGGAGGGTCCCGGCCGGGATGGCCGGACCAACCTCGAGGAGATCTTCCGTCTCAACGAGCCCGCCGACAGCGGACCGGCGGCACCGAGCCGCCCGCCCCTGATCGAGGTCCGGAACCTGGCGATCGAATCGGGCGACCTCCTGATCCGACTCCCCTACAGTCCGGACGGCCGACTCCACGGGGTTCGCCAGCTGGATTCGGCGTTGGCCGCCGAGCGCGCCGTACCGGGACGGCGGATCGAACCGGACCCGGAAGGACTGGAACAGGTCCGGACCGTGGGTGACCTGAACGGGGTCATTCCTCTGCTCCGTCTCTCCTCGCCCGATCGGCGGCCGATCATGGCGGTGATCGGCGGCCTCGGCGCCAGGGTGTCGGACCCGATGCTCGAGATCAGGAATCTCCAGGCGACGGTCCAGGTGAAGGACGACTCCCTGCTGTTCGAGGCCAGGGAGATCGAGCTTCCCGGGACCCGGGCGAGCGGGCAGGGGCGGCTGGACTGGCCCAGGGACACGATCCTGTATCACGTCCGGCTCGACGCGGCGACCCTGGCCCTGGCCGACATCCGTTTCGTGTCGCCCGAGTTTCCCGAGTTCACCGGGCGGGCGCGGGTCACCGGCACATCGGTCAGCGGGGTGCGGACCGAATGGGAGCTGCGGGACCTGGCGCTGGGCGACGCGACCAGCCGGGTGGCCGGCCGGCTTACCGCGATCACCGACCTCTACCGGGGCCTGGGTTTCCGCGGCCTCAATCTTCAGCTCACCAACCTCGATCTCGATGTTCCGCGCGCGTACCTCGACACGCTCCCCTTCGACGGCCGCGTGAGCGGGACCCTTCAGGCCGACGGATTCTTCGACCGGATGACGGTCGGCCTCGATTGGGAGTTCACCGACTCGCTGGTCCCCGATGGGGCGGTGAGCCGGATTTCCCTTGTCGGACCGCTTCGATTCGACAGCACCGGGATCGTGTTCGTGGACGACACGCTCCGAAGCGCAGACGTGGACCTCCGCACCGTCCGGGTTCAGGCGCCCGCGGTGACGCTCCAGGGACGACTGGCCGCAAGCGGCATGCTCGAGGGCGCCATGAAGAACGTGACCTTCCGGGGCACCGCGGAGCATCGCGATGCGGATGGCCCGGCCAGCCGGCTTCGCGGCACCATCGGACTGGATACTCGGGGAGCCGTGCTCGGCCTTCGTACCGATGTGGTGCTCGATTCCCTGGTCTTCGCCGGCCTGGAGGGATCCTTCCCGGCGCTCGCCGCCCGGGGCGCTCTGGGCGGGACGGTGAAGCTCGATGGAACGCTGGAACACCTCGCGGTCGACGCCGATGTCGGGGGCGGTCTGGGGCACCTGCGCGCGCTGGGTGGGTTGACGCTCTTCCCGCCCCGGTTCGGTGCCGATTCGCTCCAGCTTGCGTTTCAGCGACTCGACCTTTCCGCCCTGATCCGGGGCGCTCCCGCGACCCGGCTGAGCGGGACCGCCCGGGCGAACGCCCGGATCGATTCGGCCGACGCTCCGATCGGAACCCTTTCGGCCGAGCTTTCGGCAGGGGAGCTGGCCGGTTTCGCGATCGACTCGACCCGGATCCTCCTCCACGCCCGCGACTCGCTGGTCACGATCGACACCGTGGTGACCCACTGGAGTGGGGGCCGGCTGGACGGCCACGGTGCGGTGGGATGGCAGGCGCCCCGGACCGGGGACGCGGTGTTTCACCTGGAGGCGGCCGATCTCTCCCGGTTCGATTCGCTGGCGCTGGCGTTCACAGGCCTAACCCGCGACACCCTTCCGGGCGTCGACGCCCTCCTCAATGGGAGGGTCCGGGCCGACGTTCTCATGCGGGGTGCGCTGCCGACCCTCGAGGTGGAGGGCAGCCTGACCGCCGACTCGCTCCAGTGGCTGGGCTATCGGGCCCGTCCGGTTTCCGCCGGGTTTACCTGGAACCGGGGAGACTCGGCGATCACCGCGCAGGTCCGGGCCGATTCGCTCTGGGTTCGACGGCTCCGGTACAGCGGCATCGAAGCCCGGGTCCTGGGGCGCCCCGATTCGCTGGGATGGACCGCCGTCGTCGCGGCGGGCGAGCTCGGGTCGTTTCGAGGGGGCGGGCGCTTCGAACGGCGCCCTGACGCGCTCCGCTTTGCCGCGGACAGCCTGCATCTGGATCTGGTCGGGCGGGCCTGGGACCTCGAGCGTCCTCTCGACGCCCGGATCACCGACTCGGTGGTCGCGCTCGACACGGTGCGGCTGGTGACCCGGGACGGCTCCGGCAGCGTCGATCTGTCGGGTGCCATCCCTCGCCGGGGAGTGGGCAGCGTATCGGCCCGGGTGCTGGGGGTGGAGCTCCGGGACCTGTATGCTCTGGCTCAGCGCGATACCGCGGCGGTTTCGGGGTACGTCGCGCTCGACGCGCGCATGGGCGGCACGGCCAGATCGCCGGAGCTCCGGGGGACCGGCACGCTGACCGGCGCGAGCGTTGGCGACTTCCAGGCGCCCCTCATCCGCACCGCCTTCGACTATCGGGATTCCCTGCTTCAAGCCAATCTGACCTTCTGGCGGACCGGGGCGCCGGTGGTGGAGGTGGACGCCCGGCTTCCCCTCGACCTGGCGCTCGCCGGGGCCAGGACCCGGCAGCTCGACGGGCCGCTCAACATCGTGGCCCGGGGAGACAGCGTGGATCTGGCGCTGGTCGAGGCATTCACTCCGAATCTCCGGCGGGTCACCGGGACCCTCGATCTCGACGCCAGAGTGGAAGGAAAGTGGGACCAGCCCCGTCTGGCGGGTTTCCTGCGCGTCACCGACGGTGCTGCGACGGTGCCCGATCTTGGGGTTCGCTACGAGGGCATCCGGGGGACCATCAATCTCTCGGGGGATTCGCTGACCACCGACAGCCTGCATCTGGGGAGCCGCTTTGGCCACCTCGACGTGGAGGGGGGAGTCCGACTCGAGCGACTCACCCGGCCGGTTCTCAATCTCGACCTGGTCTCCGATGACTTCGAAGTGATCAACGTGAACGACTTCATGTCGATCCGGACCACCGGGGACCTCCGGCTCACCGGCTCGATCCTTCATCCGATGCTCGCCGGGCGGACCCGGGTTAACAACAGCGTCGTGTACTTTTCGGATCTGGTCGAGAAAGACGTCGTCAACCTGGAAGACCCCCTGTTCGCCGACCTGGTCGATACCACCGCGCTCCGCCGGTACAATCTGGGCGCCGCGTTTCAGAGCCGGTTTCTCGACTCCCTGACGATCAAGGATCTCCGTCTCGAGATCGGCGAGGGGGTCTGGCTCCGGTCGGCCGAAGCGAACTTCCAGCTGGAGGGTAGCGTCCTGGTCAACAAGGTGCCTCTGCGGGAAGGAGTGAAATTCGCCTACCGCCTGGACGGGGATCTCAACGTTCCCCGGGGGACCTACACCTTGCGGGCTGGAGGGGTGATCAACCGCACCTTTACGGTGCAACAGGGGACGGTTCGCTACTTTGGCGATCTCAATGCCGACCTCGACATCCAGGCCCAGCACGTGGTTCGGGCCCCTCAGCGGGGCACCGAGGACATCCCGGTCCTGGTTCACATCACCGGCACCCTCGAGGTGCCCAAGTTGACCCTGGCGACCCCGCCGGACCGGCCTCCCATGACGGAAGGCCAGCTCATTTCCCTGCTCACCGTGGGCACGACCGATCCGCTCGCGCTGGGTACCCGGGAGCAGCAGGCCGCGTTCCTCCGTTCGGTGGCGGTCAACGCGCTGGCGAGCGAGCTGCAACGGAGCCTGGTTTCGACCGAGCGGGCCCCGTTCGACGTGCTGGAGATCCGTCCCGGCGTGGCGACCGGCGGTGCGGTGGGGAATGCCTCGGTGCCGACCCAGCTGGCGGTGGGCCGGGCCCTGACCAACAACCTGTTCGTGACGGCCAACGCCGGCTTCTGTCTGGTGTCGGGGCAACCCAGCTTCAACGCCCGGAACCTCGGTGCGACGCTGGAATACCGGTTCAACCGCGAGCTCCGAAGTCAGCTTTCGGCCGAACCGGTCCAGACCTGCCTGGCTCGAGGGGTCGATATCTTCGGCACCGCGCGACGCTACCAGTTCGGCGCCGAGTTGCGCTGGGACCACGGCTACTGAGTGGCCCGAGCCCTCTTCATCATCAATCCGCTGGCGGCCCGGACCAATGAACGAACCCCGGGCCGGGTGATTCGCGCCCTCACCCTGGCGGGGTGGCAGGTCGACCTGGTCACGACGGCGAAACCCGACGACGCCCGCTCGTTCACCGAGGATGCGGTGCGGGGCGGGGTGGACACGGTGGTGGTGTTCGGGGGAGACGGAACCACCATGCAGGCCGCGTCGGCCCTGATCGGGACCGAGGTGGCCCTGGGGCTGGTGCCCGGCGGGACCGGCAACCTGCTGGCCGGCAATCTGCGGATTCCGGGGAACCCGGTCCAGGCCGCTCGCGTGTTAACGGCGGGCCGGCGGCGGGTGATCGACATGGGCCGCATGGAAGAAGGCGGGCGGGTCCACTATTTCGGGGTCACCTGCGGCGCCGGCGCCGATGCCTGGGTCATGGGCGAGACCGCGGCCCACCACAAGCGTCGCTGGGGGATCGGGGCCTACCTCGCCACCACCGCACGGCTCCTGCCCAGGCTCCGGAACACCCACTGCACCGTCTGGGTGGATGGAGAGCCGCTCCAGACCGATGCGGTCCTCCTCCTGATCCTGAACTGCGGCGAGATGATTCCCCCCTTGGTCCGGGTCAGGCCCGAGATCAGTCCGGAAGACGGCTTGCTGGATTTCGTCGCGGTGGCGGCGGACTCCCCCTGGGAAGGGATGCGAGGGCTCCTCCGGGCGGTGGTCGACGGATACCGGAAGCAGGTGAGCGGGGTGCCCTATGTGCGGTACGCCCGGGGCAAGCACTTCCGGGTTGAATCCGCCGAGCCCATGCCGGCCCAGTTCGACGGCGATCCTGTGGGGCACACTCCTTTTACAGCGGAGGTCGTTCCCCGCGCGTTGACCGTCCTCACGAAATGACTACCTTTTTGACACATGACTGATTGTGTCCTCCTCGTTCACGATGATTCAGCCGTCCTTCGCTCGCTCGGCTCCCGGCTGGAGCAATCCGGCGCTGAGGTCCTCCGGGAAACCAGCCTGGACTCGGCGGTTCGTGCCCTCGAGGCAAGCCGGCCCGATGTGATCTGCCTCGGGTCGAAGCTGGCGGAATCGGGGCTGGATCGGGTGGCGCGGCTGGCGGCGCGGGAAGCGCCGGTTCTCGGGTTCGGCGTCGAGACGGATCGCGGGTTAGGGCAGAAACTCCTGGTCGCCGGCGCCAGCCAGATCGTGGATGACGGCGATCCAGACACCTTTCTGGCCCTGGTTCGCCAGGGCGCCGCTGAAGGGCGCCGGCGACGGGTGGCCCAGCGGCTAATGAGCACGAATCCAGCGCGTCCGGGGACGGCGACCCTGGGCAACGCACCGGCCATGCGGCAGCTGGCCCAGCAAATCGGCATGCTGGCCCAGAACGAACGGACCACCCTGCTCCTCCTGGGCGAGGCGGGGGCGGGGAAGGCGTGGGTGGCCCGATTGATCCACGATCAAGGGGCCCGGGCCGGAAAGCCCTTCCTCGAGTTGCGCCTCACCGGGCAACCGTCCGCGTTCCTGGAGTCGGCCATTTTCGGCCACGAAAAGGGCGCGTTCGTCGAAGCGGCGGAGCGACACCACGGCCTGCTCGAGCTCGCTGATGGGGGAACCCTTCTGCTCCGGGACATCGGGTCGCTTCCCGCCGAGCTCCAGCCCAGGCTGCTCCGGGTGCTCGAGACCCGCACCTTCCGACGCATGGGCGGGACCCAGGATCTCTCCATGGACACCCGCCTGATCGCAACGACCCGCTACGATCTGACACCGGAGGTCGAGGCGGAGCGCTTTCAGAAGGACCTGTTCTACCGGCTCAGCGTGATGCCGATCCAGGTCCCGCCGGTCCGGGACCGGAGCAACGATGATCGCCTGGCGCTGATCAACGCGATGCACCGGGAAGCCCGACTGCTTTTTCCGGACGGGCCCCAGATCATCGCCCCGGAAGCGCTGCAACGCTTCCAGGAGTACGCCTGGCCCGGTAACGTGCGGGAAGTCCGCCAGGTGCTCGAACGGGCGGTCCAGGTGGCTCGGGGCCAGATCGCCATCGGGGTGGAGCACCTTCCCGGGGAGTTCCGGGCCCGGCCCGGCGTTGGCGATCGGCGCCACACCCCGATGAGTCTCGATCTGCTGGAGCACCAGCACATCGAGCGGACCCTGCGCTATCACGGCGGCAATCGGACCAGGGCCGCCAAGGAGCTGGGGATCTCTCGGGCCACGCTGATCAACAAGATCAAACTGTACTCCATCAGCGATTGAGCGCCGTGACGAACTCGCCTCCTTCCAAGCCTCCGCCGTCCGATGCGATGGTGTGCCGGGCCTGTGGCAAGGAGGAACGGGCCTCGGAGGGGTATCCCTGCCGGAACTGCGGCACCTTCATCTGCGTGATCTGCTCATTCCGCGGGGTCGAGCTCTGCCGCACCTGCGCCGCCCAGACGGCAAGCGGAGCGTGACCCGCAAGCTGGTCCTGTTCGACATCGACGGCACCATTCTCCTGAGCGCCGGCGCCGGCCGCCGTTCGATCCACGCCGCGATCGCCGGGCTGGACGGCGTGAAGGAGGACCTGCCCGCGATCCGGTTCGACGGAAAGACCGATCCCCAGATCGTGATCGAGCTCCTCACTGCCGCCGGCCATCCCAGCCCACGGGAGCCGCGCGTCATCAGCGCGGTGCTGGAGCGATACGTGGGCCACCTCGAAGGAGACCTCGCGGTCAACGGTCATCGCTCCCGCCTCATGCCGGGCATTCCCCAGCTGCTCGATGCCCTCGAGACCGAAGGTGGCATCCTCCTGGGACTCCTCACCGGGAACGTGGAACCGGGGGCGACCCTCAAGCTGCGCGCCGCCGGTCTCGACCCGTCCCGTTTCCGGGTAGGCGCGTACGGATCGGATCATCCCGATCGCCCCTGCCTGCCTCCCATCGCCTTGAAGCGCGCGGAGCCGATCGTCGGACGCACCATGCGGGGTGATGAAGTGGTCATCATCGGCGACACGCCGGCGGATGTCCATTGCGCCGCTTCCATCGGCGCGCGCACCATCGGAGTGGCAACCGGCGGGTTCTCGGTGGAGGAGCTCGAGGCGGCGGGGGCGGACCAGGTGTTTCAGGACCTCTCCCAAACTCCACGCGCGCTGGAGGCCATCCTATACTAGAGCGGGAGCTCAAAGCGGTGGTGCCTGATCCCGAGGCCATGCGCCGGCGGCTGATCGCGGCCGGGGCAGAGTCCGGCTTTCGCGGGCTCATGATTGATCGCCGGTATGATCGGGACAACATCCTGCTGGAACGGGACCAGGTGCTTCGGGTCAGGGAGTACCACCGGGAAGGCGCCGATCCCTCCTATCGTTTCTCCTGGAAGGGGCCGACTGGCACAACGCCGGAAGGGTACAAGAGCCGGACCGAGCTGGAGTACGAAGTCCTGCCGCGGGGTGCGCCGCCAAAGGAGCTACTCGAACGGCTCGGATTTCAGGAGTGCCAGCGGATCGAACGGTACGTCGAGTACTACCGCCTCCTTGGCACCGAGCTCCGGCTCGAGTGGTATCCCCGGATGGACGTGCTGATCGAGCTGGAAGGCGAACCCGCCGGGATCGAGGCGGTCCTTCCCCTCACCGGGCTGTCCCGGGAGCAGTGGCACCCCGATCCGTTGCCGCTCTTTGCGGAGCGCTATGCCGCCCGCACCGGTCGGCCCGCCGTCCTAACCCGCGATGGGCTGGGGGACGGGCGCCCGAGCTGGGAGGAAGGATGAGCGACCCGGTCGAGCTCGGTCCCTGGCTCAACCGCCTGGTCGCGCCTCCCGCCCCGGTGAGCCAGGCGGAAACGCTGCTCTCCGACCTCCGGCTCCGGCTGCTCACCAGACTGTTCGAACGCCCCGAGTGGCGGGCTGCATGGCAGGATGCGGTCGCCGAAGCCGCTGCGATGGTTTCAGGCGAAGTGGAGGCACGATTCCGCGCCGCCGCCGCCCTGTCGCGATACCCTGCCCGCAAACTCAGGACGATCCTTCCAGATTCGGACGCTCGCGGAATCCTGGCGGCTCGGCTCTCCGCTTGCGGGATCGACCTCGAGGAAAGCCTGAACCAAGCGGGGACCTCCGGGCCCGAAATCCGGATGCGGTGCGGTCTGCTGGAAGTGGCCTGGGGCCGCCTGGTTGCGACAGCCGACCAGGAGCTCGTCGCAGCCGATCGCATGGCCGCCGACCTCCGGGCGTGGCGACGGCCCCTCGTGCCACTCGTCATCGCGAGCGGCCTGTTGCTCATCGTGGCCGTTTGGGCGGGTCTGGTGCTTGGCGGATACCTCAATTCGCCCGCCTGGTTCAGGCCCATTGCCGAATCGGTATGGAACCGGTAGGCTCCACCAGAACTGGTTGAGCGGCAATAGCTTGCCAATCCCGAATAAGTTTGTCTACTTTTCCGCCCCCATGGATCTCTTCGCGCTGATCCTCGCTCTCGTTCTGGGAATACCGAAGGCGGCAGGGCAATCCGGCTCGCAGGACGAAGTCCAGGTTTCCGCCGCTCGCCGGATCGTCGCGAGGGCGAACCTCGCGGCACAGGAGTATCGGCTCGGAGTCAGGGCCGGTCAGGTTGTCGCCGAGCCCGAGGTCGAGGAGGCCCGGCTGTTTCTCGCCGAGGCACGCCGCAATGCCGGGCTGCTAGGGGGTGCGGGGGCGGAACCGACGGTGGCGCTCGACCGCCTGCTCGCCATGGTGAATGCGACGATGAGCCCTGACTCGGTGGACGTGGGGGTCAAGGCGATGGTCAATCGTCTTTCCCAGAGCCTGAGCATGCCGCTCGATGACGTGCCCAGCGAGGCTCCGTCCCTGGCGCGGGGTCGTCAGGTCTACCAGGAGAGCTGCGCGTCCTGTCACGGGATGTCGGGGCGTGGCGACGGACCGGTTGCGTCGGCACTTTCGCCCCGGCCCGCCGACCTTGCCGACGCCGCGGCGCTCCTGGCCAGCTCGCCTCTCGATTTCTACCGCCGAATCACCGTTGGATCCGCCGGCAGTTCCATGGCGCCCTTCGAGCACACCCTCTCAACGGAGGACCGCTGGGCGGTTGCCCTCTATGCCTCGACCCTGCGGTTGCCCCGGCCTTCGGACCGCCGCCCACCCGATCGACTGGTCGCGTTCGAGACCACCGCGCCGATGTCCGATGCCGACCTCCTGAACGCGCTGGGTCAGGGATCCAGCCTCGCGGATGTTGCGGTGGTTCGTGCGGTGCCCTCCCCCGGCTCTGCTCCCATGGCGGCGGTGTTCACCCAGGTGCGCCGTCAACTCGACAGCGCCTATGCGCTGGCTCATGGAGCTCGACCGGATGAGGCGCGGGCGATGGCGATGGATGCATATGTGACGTTCGAGAAGGTCGAGCGGGAGCTGCGGCTCAAGGACCCCACGCTGACGGCGAGTATCGAGACCGCATTCCAGAGCCTGCGAACCCGGGCCGGATCAGGTGCGTCGGAGGTGCAACTCGCCGGGATTCGCCGGGAGCTCGCCGCCGCGCTCGAGCGCGCCGAGCGGACCATCGCCGACAAGCCCTCGGGCACCAACCTGGTGATGGAGTCGTTCGTGATCCTGGTCCGGGAGGGCCTCGAGGCGATTCTGGTGATCGGTGCCCTGATGGCGTTCCTGGTGCGAACCGGCAATGCCCATCGGCGGCGGGAGATTCACCTCGGGGTCGGGGCGGCAATCGGTTTGAGCCTTTTGACGGCGGCGGCCCTGGAAACGGTGTTCGCCCTGACCCCGCGGCACCAGGAGGGCCTGGAAGGCGGGGTCATGTTGCTGGCCTCGGCGACTCTTTTCTACGTGAGTTACTGGCTCCTGTCCAAGATGGAAGTAGCCAAGTGGAATCGATTCGTCCGGAGCCGGATGGAACAGGCTCTCACCCGAGGCTCCGCGCTGGCACTGGCTTCCGTGGCCTTCCTGGCGGTTTATCGCGAAGGGTTCGAAACCGTCCTCTTCTACAAGGCCCTGGCTGTTTCGGGGGGTGCGGCAGCGGGCGCCACGTGGCTTCCGATTCTGATCGGCATTCTTGCCGGAGCCGTGGTCCTGGCGGCGGTATACCTGGCCATCAACCGGTTCGGCGTTCGGCTCCCTCTCAAGCCGTTCTTCGGCGTCACCGGGGCGCTGCTCTACTACATGGCGGTGGTATTCGCAGGGAAGGGTGTCGCCGAGCTCCAGGAGTCCGGCGCGGTCGGGCTGACGCCGGTCGACTGGGCGCCCCGGATCCCGGCGCTCGGGATCTACCCGACCGCGGAGTCTCTGGGGGTCCAGGCGGCGCTGATCGGGTTGGCGCTCCTCGCCGTTTCCTGGGTGTTCTTTCGCGGGAAAGGGGGGAGGACGGTGCCCGTGGCTGCCGGCTCCGAACCCCCGCGGGAAAGCACGGAGAACGGGCACGCGCTGCTCCGTTCGATCGAGCGGATCGAAACCGATCTTGCCGAGGTGCGGGACGAGCTGGAGCGAATGCGGACCCAGGTCAGGCCCGAGGATCCGAAGCCTTCTTCGACGCCGGAGAGCTGAGGAACTCGCCTGGAGCCATCTGCTCCTTCCACCGGGACACCAGCACGACCCCCAGCACCACGATCATCAGGGCAGTAAGCTGCGCCAGGGTGAACTCACCCAAGAGTCGGTCCTCCTTGGCCCGGACGAACTCCACCAGAAAACGTTCGGTCCCCGCGAGCACCAGATACACCCCGAAGAGCCAGCCGGTCCCCCGGCTCTTCTTCCGGAGTCTCCACAGGAACATGAACACTCCGATCATGAGGATCGATTCGTAGAGCTGGGTCGGGTGGACCGCGAGAAGAGTTTCCGCGGTCGAGCCGGGCGGCATCGGGACGCCGAAATTCGAAGCGAGTGAGGCGGCGGTGGTGGGCGGGAGGCCCTGAGGAAACTGCACGCCCCAGGGGAGAGAGGTCGGAACGCCGTAGTCGTCTCCCACCATGAAGCAACCGATCCGGCCGAGGGCATACGCGGCCGCAAGGGCGGGGGCTGCGACCTCGAGGGTCCACCGGAGCGGCACCTTGAGACGCCAGCCGTTCAGCAGCACCACCAGGGCGCCTCCCAGGAAACCGCCATACCAGACCAGGCCGCCCCGGCTGAACAACGCGCTCCATTCCCCGGTTGCGGCAACGTACCAGAGCTTGGCGCCGAGGATTCCGCCGACCACGGCCGCCACGGTGATGTCGGCGGCGTATTCGTGGCGGAATCCCCGCTGTTTCAGGTTGAGATCGATCAGCCATCCGCCCATCAGGAACCCGGCCATCATCATGATGCCGTAGCCGGTGATGTTGAGCGGGCCGATGTGGAGATTGAACGGGTAAACGGTGGTCATGGGCTTGTTAATGTAATCGGCCGGCCGCGGCCTAACCCGTGAATCAGCCCAGGGAGGGGGGCGGAATCGAACGGTTCCAGGCTCAGGTCGGATCGCTCCCCGCGCTCCAGCCGCCAGGCGCCTGCCGCGGCGATCATCGCCGCGTTGTCGGTGTTGAGCCGGGGCGAGGCCACCACCACCCGCGCGGTCCCCCGGAGCCGTTCGGTAAGGGCCGCCGCGAGGGTGCGGTTGCAGGCCACGCCGCCGCCGATCATGGCGGTGGTGCGGCCGGTGTCCGCGACAGCCCGCGCGGTCTTCTCGACCAGGACCTCGACGATCGCATCATGGAATCCCCGCGCCAGATCGCCGCGATCCGCCTCCAGGTCGGGGCTCGCGCGCACGGCGCGGAGCACCGCGGTCTTGAGTCCGCTGAACGAAAAGGCGTATCCCTCCCGGATCATGGGGCGGGGGAAATCGTACCGATCCGGTTTCCCCTCGCGGGCCAGCTTTTCGACCGCGGCGCCGGCGGGGTAATCGAGGCCGAGCAGAGTCCCCACCTTGTCGAACGCCTCGCCCGCAGCATCGTCCTGGGTTTCGCCCAGCAACCGGTACCGACCCCATCCCTCGACGTCGAGCAGCTGGGTATGTCCCCCGCTCACCAGCAGCGCCACGAACGGGGGCTCGAGGGTCGGGTCTTCCAGGACCGGCGCGAAAAGATGGCCTTCCAGGTGATGCACGCCGAGCAGGGGTTTCTCCAGGCCGAAGGCGAGCCCCTTGGCGTACATCAGCCCGACCAGGAGCGCGCCGATGAGACCAGGACCCGCGGTGACCGCGATGCCGTCGAGCTGGGAAAGCCCGATCCCCGCCTCCGCCAGGGCGCGCTCCACCACCGGACCGATGGTCCGCAGGTGCTCCCGACTTGCCAACTCGGGGACCACCCCGCCGAAGACCCGGTGGATGTCCTGGGAAAGGATGACGAGACTGCGCAGCGCGGGTTGCCCCTCGTCGATCCGAAGGATCGCCGCCGAGGTTTCGTCGCAGCTGGTTTCGATCCCGAGGATGTTCCTACTGGCCACCGAGCAATCCGGCCACGATGCGGTGGTTCGAGGGTGAGCTCCAGGGGTGCTCCCCGATCACCTTCTTCACGATGATTCCGTCCTTGTCGAGCAGGAAGGTTTCCGGGACACCGGTGGTCTGATAGAGGCTCTGGATGCGCCCGGAGGGGTCGCGGAGGATGTCGAACGACAGGTGGTAGTCCTGGACGAACTGGCGGACGTCCTCGCCGTCGCCCGGGTCGATGCTGATCGCCACCACCTTGAGTCCCTCAGGCCCGAGCTGCTGATAGAGCCTCTCGATCGCCGGCATCTCGGTCCGGCAGGGAATGCAGTACGTGGCCCAGATGTTCACCAGGGTGATGTGTCCGGCGTACTCGGATCGGAAGCGGATCGAGTCGCCCTGTACCAGCCGGATCGCCTCGAAATCGGGGGCTCGCTTGCCCACCTCGACGCCTTCGATTCTTGGCCCGAACTTGACCAGGGCCGCCGCCCCGAGCACCAGCGCGGCGACGATCGCCAGCACGGCGAACCATTGTTTGCGGGTATCCGAGTTGGTCATGGGTCGCTACACCGCCACTCCGCACGCTGCTTTCAGTCCCTCGATCGCCTCGGCCGGATCCGGAGTGCCGAACACGGCGGTGCCGGCCACAAAAGTGTCTGCCCCGGCCTCCCAGGCCCTGCGGATGGTCTGGGTGGTGATGCCCCCATCCACCTCGAGGGTCGCGGCGCTTCCGCGGGCCGTGAGCAGCTGCCGGACCCGCCGGATCTTTCCCGTCCCCGCCTCAATGTAATTCTGGCCACCGAACCCGGGGTTGACCGTCATGATCAGCACGAGATCCAGCTCGTCGAGGACCTCCTCGATCAGTCCGATGGGAGACCCCGGATTGAGGGCCAGACCCGCTTTCATGCCCTGCTCGTGCACCCGGGCGACCTGGCGCTCGAGGTGAATAGTGGCCTCGGGATGGAAGGTGAAGTTCGCGGCCCCCAGGTCGGCGTACTCCTCGATGTACTTCTCGGGCTCGGTCACCATGAGATGGACGTCGATGGGCAACCGGGTGAGCTGCCCTAACGCGCGAATGATCGGGGCCCCGAAGGTCAGGTTCGGCACGAAGTGTCCGTCCATCACGTCGACGTGGATCCACTCGGCACCCCCCTGCTCGGCCAGCGCAACCTGCTCGGCGAGCCGCCCCAGATCGGCGGCGAGGATGGATGGCGCGATGCGCGGCCTCATTGGCTGATCACGATGCTCACGCGGGCTCCTTTCGGGCTCATCATGCCGGCACCGGGCCGCTGGTCCACTACGGTACCCGCCGCGACGCCACGGCGCGCCGCCCGGGTGCTGATCGTTCCGAGCTTGAGCCCGGCATTCTCCAGCCGCTGCCGGGCATCCTCGGTGGGGATGCCCATCAGGTTGGGGATCCGGATGTCGGCCGCCCCCCGGCTCACCACCAGTTCCAGAGCGGTTCCCGGCGGGAGAAATGCGCCGGTTTCCGGCCGGGTGGCAATCACCACCCCTTCCTCGGTCACGCTCACCAGGCTGTCCACCTTGGACACCCGGAATCCGGCCGCGCTGACCACCTGGCGGGCGACGTCCTGATCGAACCCGACCACGTCGGGCACCGCGGCGGGGGCCGGGCCGCTGCTCGGGGTAAGCCGGACCGACCCGCCTCCCCTGGGGAGCAGCGTGCCGGGCGGCGGGTCCTGCCACACGACGTGCCCCTCCGGGATCACCGGATCGGGCACCGGATTGTCAATCCTAACCCGGAACCCCTCCCGCTCCAGATCCTGCCGTGCGGCGTCCACCGGCAAACCCAGGAACCGATCCAGGGCCACATCGCTGGGAACCAGCGGGGCCGGGTAGATCAGCAGGGTGACCAGGTAGCCGAGCAGCAGGGCGCTCCCGAGGATCGAGAGGGTCCGGAGCCATTCCCGTCCCTTGACCGTCCGGGGAAGGATGGTCACGCTCCCGTTCTCCTGAGCCGGGTCGCAAATGCTCCGTCGCTGCCATGGAGGTGGGGCAGCAGGGCGAGATCTCCCACCTCGGTGAGCATTCCGGACGGGACCAGGTCCGTCGGAGGTGGTTCTCGACGGAACTGCGGATGGGACTCAAGAAAGGCTTCCACCTGCAACTCATTCTCCTCTGGCTCGAGCGAGCAGGTAGCGAATACTAACAAACCACCCTGAGCTACCGTGGCAGCGAGAGCGCGGAGCAACCGGGCCGATTGGGCCACCAGCGCGAACAGGGCCGCTTCGGTGACCCGCCAACGCGCGTCGGGATGGCGGGTGAACACCCCGGTGCCAAGGCAGGGCGCATCGAGCAGCACCACGTCCGCAGCCCGCACCGGGGGATCCTCGGCATCGGCGACCAGTGCGGCGGCTGGACCACAGCCCGCCCTTTCGAGGTTCTGTCGCAATCGCCGCACCCGGGACCGGTGCCGATCCCCGGCGACCAGGAACCTCGCCGTCTTCGAGAGTGCGATGGCCTTCCCCCCGGGTGCGGCGGCGGCATCGAACACCAGGGCACCCTGGGGAATCG
>Ga0075301_1000073_pt1 | contig 16285 bp, 48 predicted proteins | sample Browns_TuleA_D1_FD_120053 | JGI IMG/M metagenome (GOLD analysis project Ga0075301, IMG submission 120053) | Natural and restored wetland microbial communities from the San Francisco Bay, California, USA, that impact long-term carbon... | ecosystem: Environmental > Terrestrial > Soil > Wetlands ... | reverse complement strand
TTCGTCTACATATCTTACTCTATGTTTACCATTTGGTGATTTTGTACACGAACCCATTATTTTATTAAACCCTTTTTTTGTTTGACATTTTCATTGTTGATGTAAGACATTGGTGACATAATCCTTTTGAATAACTCATATTGCACTAGTCCTCTTTTTTTCTTCTTTTACTTCCTTTATCTCTTCAATTTTTTCTGGTTCTTCTATTACTGGATTATCTAATGGAATTGTAAAATCTTTATCATGTCCATTGTCTGTAGGATTTAATATCTCTTCTTTTGTTCTAAGGCATCCACATTTTCTACATCCTGTAGATCTTCCGTTTCTGTGGTGTAAGTTTATGTTATGCTGACATGTATAACAATACACATCCTCAAATTTTTCTTTCTTTCCAAATAATTTACTTGGTTTTTTTTCTTTTTCTTTTTGCTTTTCTGACAATATTTCACTAATTTCTACCATTCTTAACCTTGTTTTCTCTGATTGTTCTAGCTTGTATGATTCTTCTAAACTGTGATATTCTTCTAACAATTCTTCTCGTTTTGTTTCATTCAAGTCTGGTTTTGAATAATTTAATTGCTCGTCTTTAGTGAATGCATCCCTGTATTCATTATTTGGTTTCTCCCTTTTTTTGAAAAATTTCATAGTTCTAAATCTCCAAAATCGTTTTTTAGTATATTTCTAAGTCCTATTGACATGTTAATATGAATTACAAACAATATTACTGGCACTACCAGCATTATTCTTGTCATTAATGGAACATACTGTGTAGAATCAACCATTTCATTCCATTTTTCACATTGTTTTAATTTTTCATCAATTGTTCCATCCAATGGCTTAAATCCATCTGGATTTTCTTCAATTTCAGTCTCACAGTCTATTGGTTGTAAAATACTTTCAAATGCATTCCCAAGAAAATAACTTGCACCAAAACACATTGTTAATAATATTGTAAATCCAATTAAGAAATATCTTCTTGGTGTTGCTTTCATTTTAATTTTCTCCTTGTATTTTCTTCTCTTCTTTTTACTTCTTCTTTACCTAGATAAAAGCAGTATGCTATCATTCCTATTAAAAATGCTGATGATATGTACAAAATATATGAATATTTTTCAAAGTCATAAATTCCAATTACTACTCCTAATACTGCAATCAATAGGATAATTATTGCACCAAGTTTTGATTTTTGCAGACTGTTCAAAATATACCCCTCATTTGTTTATTCTGACTTGTCAATCCTTCAAGAAGATATTGTAAAAGCAATCTTTGTTGTTTTTTATTACATTTTATCAGTCCACTTACAACTATTACAGGTATTCCAGAATTATCTAATGGTGTTTCTGTTAATGCAAATAAATCCCTTGAAATTTTTTTATGTTTTGGATTATTCAATAGTACCACTTCCAAATTCAAGAGTTTTTATTTCACTGTGATTCATATCTATTCGTGAAAGCAAATCAATAAAATCTTTTACGTCATCTAATTTATGTCCATTTTTTAATGCCTGTATAGTCAATTCAATTAATTTTTCATGTATCAATTGTATTTTCCACCTTTTTCTTTTAATGTCCAGTATCTTCTTTCTGATGAAGAAATTATTCCACTAGAAACAAATGGTAATACAAAAATCCCTCCAAGTAATAACCAATTTTCAGTTTCAATTGTTAATAATAGATAAACGCTGAGTGAAAATATTACCATAGCTATTATAATCATAAATACATAAAACATTAATGGTTTTGTTGGATTATATTCTTTTAACATCTCTGTTTTTTCATTATTCCACTTGTTGTGTAGTTGTTTTGTTCCTGCAATTAACATTAATGGCATTGCTATTACTAATGATACATCACGAAAATCCTTGAACTGACTGCATTCTTTTACATCGATAATTCCCCAAATATTCATGTCTGGATTTTCTATAAAGAAATTTTCTTCATCCTCAATGCATAATTTATACATACTATTGTCTGTTACTGCCATTAATGCAAAATAAAAACTGTTTATCATAAGTATTATTACTACTGGTGTATAGCTTGATTTTCCCATCTTAAATCCCTGTCACTACCTTCATTGTTATAATGAATATTATTAGTGATGAAATTGTTCCAATACATATTGCTAAATTAGCGTCTATCTTCATAATACTATCCCATTACTTGTATATTCTGTAATTACTTTTATTCCGCATTCTTTACAAATTGTTGGTACTAGTAATTTATAATCCTGATGATATGCTAATGTAAATTCTTCATTCCAATCATGTTTTCCTGTATCTCTGAATAATTTGCATGTACTTTTTTTTCTTTCTTGTTTTTCTTTTTTTGTTGTATGTGTTCTAAATACAAAAGCTGCACCAATTCCACCAAATATTGCCCCTAAAATTGCACCAAGCCCCATTGAACCTTCCATTTTAATAATACTAGAAAACAAATTGATATTCATAAAATATAACGGTACTTGCGACCATCCAATTATTCCTACTGCCAACATTATTCTTCCACTCCATGTTACTAATGGGCTATCTAACTCTGTATTCAATTTAATTTGATCTCCTTTTTCTTGTTATAAGGATAATTATCATTACAGTTAATGCAGTAATTACTGTAACAAATATCAATTCTGTTTTGTTATCAAATCCTAACATATCTAAAATACTTCCTATTAATATTGGCATAGTAAATAATCCTATGCCTACCAAAACTAATACAACAGGTTTCAATTAACTATTACCTCTTTTCTTTTTTTTTCAACTTCTGAAGCTATAACATATGTTCCTATTGATACACCAATTGGAATTAAAATATTCAAAAATCCATTAATTGCTACAGACTTTGTACAGATATTATATTGTGATGGTGTGGCATTTATTCTACAATATGAATCTGGATTCGACCAGAACTGACTTGTTAAACTATACATTCCATGATAACTTATTCCCCATACAATTAATGCTAATAAAAAAGGATAGAATCTCATTGCTAAACTACCTGTTTGCCTAATTCTTCTTGCACTTTAATTACTTTATCTACTGTCACATCCTGCTTTAGTGCAATTATTAACAATGAGCTTATGATATTTGATACACTCCAAGACTGACCAGTTTCTTTTATCATCTTGGCAGTAAGGTTCATTACTTTTTTATTCACCCCATCATCGATTACTAGTGATCTTCTCAACCAAAAATAACCTCTCTTAGAGCTATGAATGCAAAAGCAACAAGCATAGTACCAAATACTACAGCCATTACCATTCCAATCTTTTTGCCTTTTGTTAGTGTCATCTCAACCTCCTGAACTCCACGTTAATTATTTGCTGATACCTATTGCCTGTAGATCTGATTGCACCATCTACTAATCTTGAAATGGTTTTGATCTGGCCCAATGCAATATAGGATCTGGCCCAACTCTTAGCGTTTACAAGTTCAATGAGACTTTTCTTCAACTCGTCTTCGACAAATATCTCAAATGGTGTTACCTTTGGTATTTTCTTCCTATTGTGTGTATGTGGTTTTGTTCCCATGTTAATATAGTAATAATACTATGTTTTAAACATTATGGTAGTTTTTTATCCATTTGGAAATCTTTAAAAAATGAAAAATTACTCTTTATGAATTTATTATACTGTCTTTTCATTTCATATTGTATTGCATATGCCATAATTACCGATTTTTTTTCACTATTATCGTATTTTTTTATAAAATTTATCAGATATGTAATTCCATAACAGTCATGCATTTCAAATACTGTATGATCAGCTGGCAATCTATTGCATTTTTTACAGATTTCTTGTAGATTTTCCATAGTCTTCTTCCATATATCTTAATAATTCTTCTGGTTCTACCTTGAATTTATTTAATGCAGCTACAATTATTTTTGCATTTCTTTCATATAATGCTGTAGCAATTTTTTTTCTTGCAATATGTGTTTTTGAATCACCAATTGCTTCTAATGTTTCCATAAAAATTGAAAATTGGTTTGTATTTACATTATTTTTATCGATGATTTCTTTATAATAATATTTTATTGTCATATATCATCAGACTCCCCTAGATCTTCTATATGACTTTGCATTATGAGAGTACTGTAATGTATACTCATTTTTTATACCTACCTAACTTAAAACCTTCTTTTGTTACAATTAAATATGGTCTTGTTTTTCTTTTTTGTGTTAATGAATTTTTTAATTTAATATTGAATTTATGTACCAATTTTTTTGGTACTGTTATCGGATAATCATAAAAATCCCATTTATCTATGCTAAGAAATATCCATGCTATTTTTTCTCTATAAAATCTTGATGTAATTTCTCTATCTAATTTGTTTGGATACCTATGTGTGCATATTATAAAATTATTGTTGGTATGTCGTATTCCTGCAAATCCAGATTTTAATTTGAATAAATATCTCATTGCTTCTCGATCTGAAGTTAATCCATACATATAATTATCTATAATTTCTGTTTTATCTATAAGTAATTTTGATAGTTTATTTGCAAATGTAGTTTTTCCAATTCCCATTGAACCAACAACAAAAAATATTTTTTTGTTTTTTAGTAACTTATTTAACATTATTAATCATCCCTGAATGTTACAAATGTTTTTAGGATTACTATGAAAACAAGCATTACTAAAATTATCATAGATACTGAAAAAAAATCTACTTGATGTATCCATGATGTGTTCCATGATGTATTTGATTCTGTAATTGGTTTTAAATTGTCAATAAAATTTGTAGTTATTTTATTAATATTTTCATATATCTTTTGCAAATTTCCTGTTACAAAAAGCAATAATAATATTATTCCTACTGAGATCCAAAATCCCTGTTTTTTACTAATTATGCTTTTAGATTGATGGTTTTTTGGTTTATTGTACATATTGCTTCCATGAATATTTTTTGTATTTTTCTAGCCTTTCAGTACAATCTATACAGAATTTTTTACCGTTTGATTTGTCTCCACATCTTTGACACCAATCATATTCCATTATGGCTTTACCTCTGTTATTACTGCCGAATCTGGAATTGATGATACAGCAAAATTTATTTCACAGTGTTTTTCAATAAACAAATGTGCTGAATATGCCCTAAGTGTAGCTCTGGTATTAACATCTACATAATTTGCTAATTCATTACAATCCATTTTATCAATCCTGCTTTGTCTTTCATTCAAAGTTTTCATTGCACCTTCTGGATTATCATATGTCTTTATTTCGTTTACCCAATCCATTTTTCCCTGTGTACTTGTCAAGTAATCAATCTCTTTTTTTATTCTTACATTATCTGGTTCTGGTTCAAATAATTTTATCTCTGGCATTGTCAATTCTATATTTTCAATGTTTAGATTTCCTGTAACGTATAATAACAATATTAATAATCCTATTCCAAGAAATACAAATTGTTTTCCACTCAGGATATTTGCTGATTCTCTATTTACTGGTTTGAGTTTTTTCTTTATTGTTTCACTAGTTTCTTTTGATGTTGAGTGTGATTCTAGTATGGTTTTTGCAAGTCGTTTTGGTATTGGTTTGTTATCATATTTATAATCTTTTATGAATCTTTCCATTTTTCTTTTTTTATCATCATCATCGTCATCGTCTGTAAATAAATAATACGGTATCATTTTAATTCTCCTGTATACATGAAATGTGTTTAGCTGTTAATGCATCACTGCCTAAATATTCCCATTTATCACTAAATATCATATACTGATTTTTTTCATCATACCATGACATTTCAAAAGTTCTACATGATAATCCTAGTATTATATTCTCTGGATTATCATTTGTTATTCTAGCTGGGTATTCCTCAATTGAAGCTGGTATATAATAACATGCTGTTAAACCTAATGCAAATGCAATGAATAAGAAAACAAAACCAAATATTAACACATCAATAGTTCTTTGATGTTGTTCTTCGTCACAGTATGATTTTATTAATTTTATTCCCCCAACTAATGCAATTACTGTTACTGCAAATCCAAATCCGTATAATACTGATATATACACAAAATAAGGTTCAATTTGTATATCAATTGTAAAAGGAATAAAAACTAAAACCAGTGTAACTATTATAGATATTGCAAATATCAATGAACTAACTTGAAAGTTTCTGCATCTTAAACATGATACTTTTTTTGAAACATTGTTATCATTTAATTCTACACCTTTGAATGTACCGTTTGTTTTTCCTTTATCTTCACTCAATTTTTTTATCTCCTTCTATTTTTTTAGTTCTGTAAAACCAAAATGAAAATCCAGCTAATCCTGCACCAATTGGAAATAATGCAAATACAACATACTCTAATGATTTCTGAAAGTCCTTGCATGCAGTTATTCCCTGTTCATATGGTGTCTTTGTCATTTCGTAGATACGTGATTTTAAATAATCTTCTTCTGTTAACTTGTCACAATTATGTTCATCAATTACATATTCTAACCATAATGATGAACCAGTAAATACTGATAATACTAACATGCTTGATACCACTTGAGCTAAATTCATTGTCTTACTTTTCCTTTTTCAATATTTTCTTTCATTGTTTTGTATTGTTCTGGTGTCAATTTTGCTCTATTTTCTGGTGTCCAGTGATCAGGATTACAACAATCACTACAATATTCTTGGTTTTTTTCTACCGTAACTCTCCATGCACCTATTCCAATTAATACAGATACTATACCAAATCCAATTACATATCCTAAAAATAAATCAGTCAAATTTTTACTCCTGTTTTTTCAGATAACATATTTACTGCATTGATTATTTCTCTTATCTTACTTGCATATTGAACTATTAATCTATCCATAGTATGTATTCTATCATCTCCTTCTGAATTATCAAATTTTTCAAAATAATATTCTTCTATATGTTCAATCATCTCTTTTCTCCTGTTTTTTTGTAAAATAATATACAAAGTATGTAAATGATCCAAACTGAATTACATTAATTGTAATCATTGATACGAATCCGTTTGTGATATAATTATCATATAGCATTGTTTCTAGTATCATATTTCCAAGCTGGCTTACTGCCATACTAAGTAATACAATACTAACAAATGGATATCTATCAATTGTTTTTCGTAGTATTACATATGGAATTAATGCTACAACAAATGCCAATAACCCACCACTGGCCCTAAAAATCGTCTTGTTATCTACATCCCCAAGACAGTTTAATGATGATCCTAATAATCCAATATTCATTTTAAATTCCTTGCCTTCCGTATAACATGGAATTGCATGGCCTACCTCATGAATAATATTAAATGGTATTGCCAAAACTAACAATATAAAAAATGATTTCATTACAAGCTTGTTATCAAATTTACCTGTAGTTTTTTTATTGGAAAAAAGTGTGTATGTCAACTACTTTCTTCTCCTTTCGTTGACTTTTGTATATGTTCCATTAGTGGAACTATTGGTTTTCCTGATTCATTGATGACTAGTGTTGGCGTAATTCCCTTTTCAGTTAGGATTATCTTTGAGTTTGTTTGTAGACTTGCCTGTGTTACTTCGAGTTGTTTTAATGTTACTGCATTATCCTTAAAGTGTTCTTGTGCAGCTTTGTTAACAACTTCAATCTGTTTTGCATTTGCATTTGCAACTGTAATGATTGCTTTTGCCTTTCCATCTGCTTCTAATTCCTGTTGTTTCTTAAAACCTTCTGCTCTTTGTATCTGTGCAAACTTTAATCCTTCTGCTTCAATTTTTGCAGCTTGGGCAAAGTCCTTGTTAGCAATCTTGGTTTGTTCTGCTATGATAATACGGTTCATGGTATCCTGTACGTCTTTTGGTGGTTCTATTGCCTTTAATTCCACTTTGGCAATTGTTACACCCCAGCTCTCAGCATCTTTTTTTAATGTAGTAAAAATTGCTTTGTTTAATTCATTTCTATTTTGGTTTACTTCCTTGAATATCTTATTACCAATTACATTTCTTAGTGTGGTTCTTGCTAGCTGTGTAATTTGATATTCGTAGTTATTTACTGCATAAAGTGTCTTCTTTAGATTATCTTCATCGTCTCCTACCTTAAAGTAAACCTGTGCATCTACATCACAATTAAGATTATCTTTTGTAATCACTTCCTGTTTTTCTACGTCAATTAATTGCTCTGTGATATTTACTGAATATAGCTTCTGTGCAAAAGGAATTATCCATGTTATGCCTGATTTTTGGAATCGTTTGTACTGTCCAAATGTCTCTACTACTGCTCTATGTGTAGGTCGTACTATCCTTATTCCAGATAAAAAGAATATGGCTAAAAATATTACCAGTACGATTAGTCCAATGTCTGTTTCTATTGCCAAGTTTTCGTCACCTGATGTTTCATGTTCATTGTATAATTATGTTTTAAACATATTAATAAAGATTATTGTAATAATTTATTACTTAAATACAAACCAAATTGTAGACATGATCGCTGAACAGATCCCAATTGGAATAAAAAAATATGCTACTATATTATTCATACCTGAAATTTTCCTGCCTTCATTCCTCTATAAAATAATCTGCCTTGCCAAAATCCGATCCATGACATTCCACCATATGCAAATGTTACAATAATATTGTTATTCAGAAATTTTTCATCACAAATTACATCTAGTTTTAGTGAACCAAAAATATATTGATCTAGCATACAAATGTCAATTATTCCAATTACTTCTAATGAAAATGTTATAATTCCACCAATTCCACCAAATATCATTATTGCTATAATTGGAATTGCTACATATTTTTTTGCTAGAATTATTGAGTATTTTTCTAAATATTTATTCAAATTATTTCTCCTTCAAATTACTTTTTGCTTTTTCTATTAACTCTTCAAATCGTTTTCTTTCTTCATCGTACATAGCACCCCCACCACCAACTAACAATCTTTCTATTACTCTATCTTTTATCTTTAATATTTCTTTTAGATCTTGATATGTAAAACTATTCATTTTTTTCTCCTACATATTTGAATGGCAAGAAAATTAATACATACACAAACAATCCCAAATAAATATAACCTTGTATAGAATCATCTGGTTTGAATAGCTGTATGGTTAAACTAATTCCTAATAATAATGAATTTATGTTAATCATAATAAACATAAATGGTGGTTTTGTAAATTCGATTTTATATCTACTATTACCAAAATTAAAAAATCTATTCATGATGTATTACTCCTTTCTCTTCTTTTGTTTTTACTATCCCAATAACCATAATTGGTAATCCTATACTAAAAATAATTGCCATTGGTACTGCATATATTTTATCTGGATAATAATTAATCATTAAAAATGAAAATGATATAATTGGTATGATCATCATCATAAACATTCCAGTTAATATCATTACAATGTATCTATTCATCAACTATCAGCTTCCTTTTGATTCCTACAAAATGCCATACTTTACCGTCTTGGCTTATCCATTTTTCAATTACTCCATTATTTTTTCTGTATTGTATCATACTTTTTTTATCCACTCCCATTCATTAAACATCCTAAACCAATTATAATAACATCCTAATGCTACGCCTTTTTGATATTCATCTGTATCAATTTCAAGCGGATTTTCTACATATGTTAATTTAATTAAATATCTTGTCATTTTTTCAAGTTATCCATATCTTCATATTTTTTAAATATTTTTTTACTCTCTTCTCTGATTTTTCTATCTCGTTCTAATTGTTTTTCAATCTCAGCTTCATCTTGTGTTATTCCTGATAATACTATTGGTATACCTAATACAAAAACTAGAATCCATAAATTATCAATAATTCCTTTTTGTAAAATTTCTGGTAAATAATTCCATGATATAAAATAAAAAATTGCACCCATTATATAAAAAACTCCTCCTATACAAAGTGGTGGAATAGGATCATATCTCATTCTATTGATTCACCCAATGTATATTTTCTACTAATTTTATATCCCATGCTTTTTAATTCTGATATTCTGGCCCTCATTCCACTTTGTTTCATATCAAGCAATTGTGATAATTCATTATCATTTAATGGTTTTATTTTTAATAGTTTTATTATTCTTTCATGTGTCTCGTTTGGCATTGTGTATATTTTTCTAGTCATATCTTACACTCCTTTTGGGCCAAGTATTTTTTTATAATTTCTATCTTTAATCCTGATTTATAATAGAGCTGATTTTCAAAATCTAATTCTGATTTCAATGTTTCACATGATTGATTTTTATATGTTAAATTGAAAATTCTTTTTTGTTCAATTTTATTATCATGTGATTCAAGAATCAATGCTAATATTAGAATTGCAACCGCAATTATAAATAATACTATTATTATTGGTAACCCCATCAAGTACACCCCATCATATATTCTCTATAGAATTGTTCGTTTTGATTATAAAAAAATAACCTACTTCCTGTAAGATCTTTATCTTTCAAATAATCTTTTTTCTCTATACAATCTAATGAATCCCATAATACTTTATTTTCTTCCAATTTTATGTTCTGTTCATCAGTTAATCTTTTTGATTCTAATTGGAAATATGTCAAAGTAATAATAACCCCACCTAGCATTATAACTACTGTTACAAATCCAATTATCATTGGTAATGCTTCTCTTGTATTTTCGTTCATTTACATTCCTCATATTTTTTTATGATTAAATTATGTGTGATTACATAATTATAACCTTGTGAATAATATCCAAACCCTTTACTTAGATAATTAAAATTGTCTAGAAATTTATCACAGTCTAATCCATAAATTCTATTTGCAAGTTTATCAATGTCATTTGATTCATACATCATTCTAAATTCTGCTTCTTGAGCTGCTGGTGGCAAATAATAAATTAATATCATTATACAAACTACTGCTACTGCACCTAATAATATACCAAACACTAAATTAATTTCATCATCATCTTTGCAATACATTCTAATTAATTTTTCACATCCTATTAGTGATCCTAGACTTATTGCTATTATGAATCCAAATCTAATTAAATCAAAAATAAAATATCCATTTTTTTCATATAGTTCAAAGTCAAATATTCCAATTCCTATTAATAATACTACGATAAACCCTATTGAAATTCCAATCCATAGTTTTTTACAATTAACACATTTATCCATTATTAAAAACCTCTTTACATTCTGGACAATATTTTACTCTAGCTAACTGTTTTTCATCCATTTTGTTGAAGCTCCATTATATCTTTTCTCAAGTCTTTTATCTCTCCTTCAATGTTTTCTACTCTTTGTGATATATCTCTCATCCATTCAATTGTTTTTTCAGGGAACATTTTCAATCTCCTTTTTTTTATCTGGCAAATAATTGCTACAGTGAATCGCCAAGTCAAATATTCTCTCTGGTAATTTTACGTATGGATATTCTAAAGTCCATTGTTCTTTAATATTTTTAGAAGCTTTGATTGCTGAACATACATCTAAATGAATACATTTTATGCAAGAAGGAAAAATTGGGGATTGCTTATCATTACTCATTTTATTTTACCTCAGATTAAAGATAAGCTGTGTTTTTTTCATGTAGTTTGCTACACTTTCAAACTTTGGGTTAAACTCATTTCCTGCTTTTGTTTTTGTATATTTGCCTAATGATATCTTGTTTGTAATATCATTAAATGCTTCCCATTGTGTAGGTTCACCCTTGATTTCAATCTCATCTTTTTTATTCAAAAAGACTGTTTCAAGACTGTTTGTTAACCTGTTTGGTAGCTTTGCAAATATTTGTTCTGCCTGTTTTTGTGTGAGTTTTTCTTGGACTGTTCTCTTATAATCTTCAATTACATTGAATGCATTTTTTATTACATCTTCCATTGAGGCAATGATTTCTTTTTCATTCAAGTTTCTAGTATGCTTTCTTGTCACCTTAGATAGTTTTGATCCTCTTGTGTCTCCTGCTCTATTATCACCACTTTCTAACGATTCTATGTTTTCAATCACTTTTGATTTTAACATGTGCATGAATACGTTTTGGCAAAATGGTCTGAATGTATGTGAGAATGCATTAAACGGACTGAAACCATTTATTGAATTACCCATTCCTACTCCAAGATAAACGTCTTTTCCATCTGGACAAAATGGTTTTTCAAACTCGTATAATGAATTTACTACTGTTCCGCTTTGATTCCAGTATACATTTGATTTTGTAGGATCTTTTGTCAATCCAACTGATTTGTATGGATTATCTGATCTTATTCCTTTTGCTTCAAATGGTTTTAGGTGTCCTAATTCTGGATCATATATCTTTGAAGCTATCTTATCTGCTAAAAGAACTGCCTCTTCGTTTGGGAATACTTGATATCTATCAGAAAATGATCTAATGTGCTTGCCATTAAAAATTATGGCTTGTGATTCACTTTCTAGTTTTACTCCGTCACGAAATAGGTTATAGCTTGCTAGATTGTATTGAGGCCAACTGTCTCTTAATTGTCCTTCCAAAGTTATTGTTTTTGGTATCTCGTTCATTGTGATCTAATAAGTAATATAGTATTTAAGTATTATTGTAATAATTTGGTATTTAAATACTTTTTATTATTTCTTTTCCTTGAATGGTTTATTCTTCCATTCAAAAAAATGTTGATATCTGTCAAATTGATTTCTTAATATTTTACCACATGAACATTTTATATTAGTCAAAATGTACTCCTTAACATTCTTGAAACATAGTATATAGTAAATACTATCATTAAAAACATCATTAGCATTATAGGTGAAAATCCATTATCATTTACTGCCATTTTTCCCATTGATATTAGAAATACAATGAAAAGTATATTCATTATAAAATTATCTAAGATGTTCATAAAAAAATAGGGGTGGAGGTTAGTCCGTAACTACCCTAGCCTCCTCTGTAAATATGTCATGTTCTCTTTCACGTAATACAGCATACTTGCCTTTTGGCAATTTCCATGCGTTGTGATTTGCCTGTTTTCCATTTGGCAATTCATGACGTATTTCAAGTTCTTGTTGTGCATCAACAAACTTGAACACTTCCTCTTCATGATCTTCTAATTGTACCGTCATGGGATGTTTTGGTACAAGTATCTGCATTTGTCCATGCAGTTTATGGAAGTGGTTTTTTCCTTCTCCAACAGCTACAACATTGTCTGTTGATACTGTTAGGTCACTTGGAAATTCGTCAACAGGGAAAAATATTAAATCCCCCTGTCTTCTTGGTTCTTTTAATTCCATGACTATCATGACTCCACTTTGAGTCTTCTATACTGTTCTATACTTAGGTGATGTTTCCATGCCATGCCTTCATCTGCACTTTCACAGTCTGGCTTTACATATGATATATACGGTTCGTTTGTTGATGTGTCTCTATAAACTAAAAATCTCACTACCTTATTTTCAATTATTTTATCACTTGAATACAATTCTATCCCACGATCATTTGAATCAATAAATACTGCTTCAGTTGATTCAATGAATTTTTCTACTCCCATTTTTTTAAGCATATTTGTTCTTTTTTCAATGTTTTTTATGTTGCTTAATCCTGCCATAAAATCTACAATCATCATTAATGGCCTGAATAATCCCATTGCACCTATTACTATCGGTATCCAAAATCCAAGTATCTTTGTTAATGCATATGAATTTTTCATTGATTCCGTTGCATCTTCTGGTAATGTTATATATTCATTAACTACCCATTGTGCCAATACCCAAAAACCAATAGTCATTCCAATATTTACAATTAATGAAATTGAAACTACAGACATTGCCTCCTTGAATAATTTCCAACTATTCATAATCTCTTCTCCTTTTTAATGTTGGACTGCTTGGCCTTTCATCATGACATTTTGCATGATGTTCAACTAATTCTTGAACCTTGTCTTTCATTTTACCATGAAAATCTTTTCCACAAAGTCCACATATAGTTTGATTAAAATCATCTGTCTTTTGTTTCATATATCAAATACCGCCTTCTCATTAAAGCCATAATTGCTTTCAAACTCATTTTTTTTACTTGATCTAGTTGATGATTTCTTTTTTTTCTTCTTATGTTTTGTTTTTTTACTTGTACTAGATCGTTTTGGCCCTGTATAACCTGAATATGTTGATACTTCGTCTAGTGCTTCTGTTACTGTATTGATACCTGAAGATACTTTTCTTACTCCTTTTGCAGTTTTAATTACTCCATTATTGAAAATTTTTGTTCCCTTTATCATTTTTAAATTGAAAATATCACCATATATGCTAAGTTTTTTCCTTTTTCCCCTTGCATCCTGTAATTTTAGACGCAAACTCTTTAATTTGTTCTGGTATTTGTCTTCTCGTATCTGGTATAGTCCATCTTTGTCTTTTTTTGTTGTAATGTACTGTTGTTCCTTGTTTAATTCATCAATTTTCTTCTTCATCTCGTCATTTTTCTCCTGTCTCTGTAAAATATCAAGCTGAATCTTTAACATGTTCTCTTCTGCCAAGACTTCTCGCTGTTTTTGTCTGTATTCAAGCCATGACATGTGTTTTTCTCTCCAATCTAGCTGTGTATACATCTCTTCCAGTGTTTTACCATCTTGATCAGGATAGTTTATGCAATAATCTATGAGTGTGTCTAGTTGCTCAAGTTGTTTTGGATCTTGTATGGTGTTTACTAGTTGCTCAAGTTCTTTTGTAGCTTGTTCAAGTTCTCTTTTCTCTTCTCTGGTTTTATTTTGTATTTTATTTAATTCCTGCACCTGTGCAGTTTTTTGGCTAAGTCTTCTCAGAAATTGTTCATCCATATCTTTAAGTTTAAAACATAATAGTATAAAAAAATTATGGAAGTGGGATTATTTATCCTCAATTCTTGGAGCTAGATATAGATCTATGTACCCTATATTGTTTACTTTAACTCTATTCCTTAATGGTTTTCTTTCACTAAAACCTATTATCTGTGGTGTATTTTTTGGTATAGTCTTTAGATATGGCAGTATTCGTTCTATTGAATACAGGCATATACTTGATCCGCATTTACAATTAATATCTAATAATTGTTCCATACCTTTTTCTAGTTTTATAATACATACAAACTTTTTTTGTTTGGTTTTACTTGCTAATGTAAATGTATTACTTGTACATTCCATTGAAAAATGTTCACCAAATTTATTTAATCTGGTTAAGTATTTTGTAAACACTTCAGGTTCTAAAGTCACGCTTGAATCATAAGGGATTCTTGGTAGTGGTGGTATATCATAGTGCTCAAATTGTTCACTAATTTCTAAATAATACGTTGTATTATTTGCTAATAGTATCAAGTCTTTATCATCATTAAGAATGTTTACCGTTGAATCTTTTGGTATATCATTTATTATTTTTAACATGTCATCTATTTTCAATGTTATAAATCCCTGTTTTACTATTTCATATTTTTCAAATATGCTATTAGGCAATGCTACATGAATTAAAATTACATGTTCGTTATCCATAGTAATACAGCTTATACCCTCTGGATCTATGCATAGTGTACACGTATCAACTAGTGATCTCAATCCTTCAAACACTTGTTTTAATGTTGGTTGATCTATCTTGATGTTAAATTCTGTTTTGAATTGTGTTTGTTGCTCACTCATTAAATTATTTCACCTTCTCTTAAGCTAGTTAAGTGTAAAAAACATTTACCCATTCTGTTATATTTAGAGTCTAGTGATTCATCAGGATTTATTATGGTACAATTATCACAGTTTTGCATAGTGCATTTAATTAAAAGTCGTGTTGATTTATCTTCATAACTTAAAACTTGTTTGACGATTAAATCATTATTCATTTTAATACCCCTTCATTATGTTTTATTTGTCTATGAGTGATCAGTTTATTTTTTAATTTTTTAATCTCTTTTTTTAATTCATTGCATTGAATACAGTTAGGATCTTTTTTATTCATTGTGTTGATCCTTTATTATCCTGTATGAAGTCATCAGAAAATTTCATAATGTCACGCCAATAGATATCAATACCATAAACGGTTTTTATTCCTTCAGAAATAAACATACATAGATCCGCTAAGTCTTTTTTCTTTAAATCAATTATCATTATTTTTTATCTCCGATACTTTGAATTTGCCAGTGATTATAAAACGTAGTATTTCTTTAAATGAAATATTAGTAAAGTCATTAAGATCTTTTTCAGTCATTGTATTCCAATCAAGTGTAAATTTTTTCTTGCCTAAATATTTCATTATGTTCTTATCTCCAATATGTAATTATTATCTAAAAGTAAAACACCACTAGAATAATTTTCCTCTATTAATGAATCAATAGTATAGCTTGTTTCTCTCATGCAGATAGATTCTATATCATAGTATCCTATATCATAAG
>Ga0075301_1000072_pt1 | contig 16439 bp, 13 predicted proteins | sample Browns_TuleA_D1_FD_120053 | JGI IMG/M metagenome (GOLD analysis project Ga0075301, IMG submission 120053) | Natural and restored wetland microbial communities from the San Francisco Bay, California, USA, that impact long-term carbon... | ecosystem: Environmental > Terrestrial > Soil > Wetlands ... | reverse complement strand
GGGCGGACCTCCACTCGGGCTTGTACGGGGGAGTGGCGCCAAACGCGCATGAAGTCCTGGTCGGCATCCTGCACAGCCTCAAGGACCGTCGGGGTCGGATTCGGATTCCCGACGTTTACTCCACGGTCCGGAGGCCGCCCCAGCGAGAGCGGGCCGGTTGGCGCAGCCTGCCGTTCGACCTCCACGCCTTCACGACCGAGGAGGTCGGCGCGACCGCCCTGATTGGAGACGAGCGACGTTCCGTGCACGAGCGCCTGTGGGCCCTGCCAACCCTCGACATCCACGGGATCGGCGGCGGCTTCACCGGCGAGGGGGTCAAGACGGTGATCCCGGCCGAGGCACGGGCCAAAATCAGCCTGCGACTCGTTCCCGACCAGCGCGCGGCCGCCGTGTTGACAGCGCTCGAACGACGAGTCCGCGCTGAGGCCCCTGAATTCGCGACGGTCACCTTGCGCCCCCTGATCCTTTCCGATCCCGTGATGGTGGACACCTCACATCCGGCCTTCCGGGTCCTGGACAAGGCGTTCCGGAGCGTGGTGGGTCGTGGCATTTCCTTCACCCGGTCGGGGGGGTCGCTCCCCATCCTCGAGCTGCTCGGCCGAGAAGGCGCGGCCGTGGTGATGGCCGGTATCGGGCTCCCCGATGACCGGCTCCACGCCCCCAACGAACGCATCGCGCTTGACCAGTTCTTCGACGGCATCCGGGTCTTTGCGCGCTTCTTCAGCGAACTGGGCCAACTGCAACGGAGGCAATCCCCATGATCGCGCGACTCTGGCGGGGCCGCATCCGCACTCGCGATGCGAGCGCCTATGCCGACTATGTCCGGCGGACCGGCATTGCGGGCCACCGGGCCACGCCCGGCAACACGGGCTCGATGATGCTGGTCCGGCTCGAAGGCCAGGAGGCGGAGGTCCTTGTCCTCTCTTTTTGGGATTCACTCGAGGTGGTCACGCGCTTCGCGGGTGAAGATCCGGAGGTCGCCGTCTTCTACCCCGAGGACGATCGGTTTCTGGTGGACCGGGACCTTCACGCACGCCATTACGACGTGCCGGCGATCGAGATGGCGGTCGGCCCGGGACCCAAGTCCTCGGCATGAAACGACGGCTGCTCGTCGGCGTCGATGCCGCACCGCCCGCACCCCTGTGCTTCGGACTCCCGGGACAGCCCGAGTTTCGCGGGTTCGAGATCGATATGCTGACGGCGCTGGCGACCCGCATCGGCGTATGGTTCGAATACACCAGCGCGCTGTGGAGCGTCATCCTGTCCGATCTTCTGGCGGGTCGGATCGACCTCATTTGCACCGCGGCCACAATCACCGACGAACGCCGCGAGACCGTGGCGTTCTCGCAGCCGTACCTGGAAAGCTCCCTGGTACTGGTAACCCGGTCCGACCGACCGGCGGTGGATCTGGCGAACCTGGGCGACGTCACGATCGGGGTCCGCAAAGCGACGGTCGCAGAGCGGTATGTCCGGACCCTCGAGTCAGCCGTTCAGGTGCGGACGTTCGATCTCAACGTCCACCAGTACAATGGACTGCGCGACAGGCTCGTGGACCTGGTCGTGGATGACAAGCCGATCGCCGGCTACTTTGCCCGTGCGATCCCCGGGCTCGCCCTCGGACCGGAACTCCCGGGGACCGAGTTCCAATACGGGATCGTTGTGGGGCGCGGCAACACCGCACTCCGAGCAACCATCGACTCCGGGCTGGACGAACTCCGTGCCGACGGCACATTGGCCCTGCTGTCAAAGCGCTGGCTGACCTAGCTAGCCAGAGCCTTCGGTTCATATATATTCTGACCTCCCCGAACCGGGGGGGTGTTCTGCCGCTCAGGGCATTCCTCCACTAAATCACATGATCCAGGACATTCTTCGCGACCTCCGCTACGCGATTCGCTCGTTCGCCAAGCGGCCCCTGTTCACCGGCGTCATCCTCTTCACCCTGGCGCTGGGCATCGGCAGCAACGTGGCGATCTTCAGTGTGGCCAACGCGGTTCTGTTCCGTGCCCTGCCCTTCCGGGACCCGGGGGAGCTGGCCTTCGTGTGGACCCGGCTTCCCCAGACCAACGTGAACCGCTCGCTGGTCTCCGGGCCCGATCTCAAGGACTTCCAGACCGAGACGACCAAGTTCCAGGGTTTTGGGGCCGCGGTGGCCCTCCCCGGGACCCTCACGGGGGACGGACCGCCCGAGCGCATCACCAACGCCTACGTCACCTGGAACACCCTCGACCTGATGGGGGTCCGGCCGATCCTGGGCCGGAATCACCGGGCCGAAGATGCCTTCCCCATGAATCCCCAGGAGTTCGGAAACCCGAACCCCAATCTCCCCCCCAACATGGTGGTACTGAGCTGGGGGCTTTGGCAACGACGGTTCGGGGGCGACTCCTCGGTGATCGGCAAGAAGATCCTGATGGATGGCTGGGGCTCGATCGTGATCGGTGTGCTCCCACGCGACTTCCGCCTCTACCTCCCCGCCGACGCGGCGATGCCGGGCAATATCGACGCTTGGGGTATCCTGCCGAACAATCTCAGCGATTTTCAGCGCGAGGCCGCGTTTCTCACCGTCGTCGCCCGGCTCAAACCCGGCGTGACCCTGGCCCAGGGTCAGGACGAGATGGATCGGCTGGCCCAGCGGCTCCGGGAGAACTACCAGGTCCACAAGACCCAGAACCTCCACCTCGTCGTCGCTGGCATGCATCAGGACGTCGTGGAGCAGGCCCGGCCCGCGCTGATTGCACTCCTCGGCGCGGTAGGATTCGTGCTGCTGATTGCCTGTGCCAACGTGGCGAACCTGCTGTTGGTACGGGCGTCCGAGCGGGGCCGGGAGATCGCGGTGCGCGCAGCCCTGGGTAGTGGCCGGGGCCGGATCGTGGCCCAGATGCTCACCGAGAGCCTGGTGCTTGCCGTCGCGGGCACGGCGCTCGGCCTCCTGCTGGCCTGGCAGGGAGTCCGGGTGATCAGGGTGCTGGCCCCCGCCAACCTGCCGCGGATCGAGAGCGTGTCGATCGACGCGGGGGCATTCGGGTTCGCCGCCGCCATCGCTGTGATCGCGGCGCTCCTCTTCGGTCTGGCGCCCGCGCTCCGTGCGGTGCGGGGCAATCTGTCCGATGGGCTCCGCGATCGCGGCACCGACACCGGGGGAGCCCGGGGAAACAAGCTCCGCACCGTGCTCGTGGTCAGCGAAGTGATGCTATCCCTGGTGCTCCTGATCGGGGCCGGACTCATGGTGCGCAGTTTTTCCGCGATCCAGAAGGTGAATCCCGGGTTCGAGACGAAGAACGTGGTGACGTTCAATGCGCCGATTCCGTTCCTCAAGTACCTGACCTCCCAGGCACGGGCCCAGTTCTTCAACCAGCTGGGTGACCGCCTGGCCAGCATTCCCGGGGTCGAGGCCGTAGGCGGGGTGACGCCGCTCCCGCTCGCGGGGGGGGAGCAGTACTCGGTTGGCTCCTACGGCAAGATGGGCGAAACGGACGAAGTCTATCGGACCAACAAGGCGGATTACCGGTCCGTGCTGCCGGGATACTTCGAGACGATGCGGATCGCACTCCTGTCGGGCCGCACCTTCACCCGCGCGGACGATGAACAGGGGGCGCTCCCGGTCGCCATCATCGACGCGAAGATGGCAGCCCGTCTCTTTGGTCAGCAGAATCCGCTGGGGTCACAGTTCCTGATGGACCACTTCGACGAGAAGACGTTCCAGATGGGGCGGGTTCCCATCACGGTGGTGGGAGTGGTAGGGAACGTGCGATCGACCTCCCTCGCCAGCGAGGGCCGGGAAACGATCTACGTCCCGTATGTCTTTCAGTCGTTTCTGCCGGTCACCTTGACGGTGCGCACCGCGATCCCGCCCGGCAGCCTGGTCGACCGGATTCGGGACGAGGTCAAGGCGCTGGATCCTGACGTGCCGGTCGCCGATCTCGCCACGCTCGAGTCCTGGGTCGCGGAGGCGATGTCCCAGACCAAGTTCCTGCTGGCGCTCTCGGCCACCTTCGCGGGCCTGGCGCTGGTGCTTGCCGCGCTCGGTCTGTACGGGGTGATTGCCTATTCGGTGCGCCAACGCACCCGGGAAATCGGGGTGCGGGCCGCGCTCGGGGCGAGCGAGCGCGATGTCCTTCGACTGATCCTTGGTCAGGGGATGCTGGTGGCCGTGATCGGGATCCTGCTGGGCCTGGGCGCCTCGATCGGGTTAACCCGGATCGTCAGCAGCTATCTGGTCGGGGTCAGCGCCCGGGATCCCGCCACGTTCGCTGGCGTACCCCTGCTCCTTCTGGCCGTCGCTGCCGTGGCCTCGTATCTCCCGGCGCGGCGAGCCACGGCGATCGAGCCGGTTCAGGCGCTGCACGAGGAATAGCGAAGGCCGGCGTCGCGACCTCAGGGGGCCGCTCGTTCCTTTCGATACCATCCATCGAAACTCGTCCGCCAGGTCTTGCCGTCGTCGGAGGAAATGCTCCACAGCTGGCGCACCCGGCCATCGGGTTCCCGGGTCCAGGTAATCCGGTTGAGCGCGCCAGGTGAGCTGCCGCCGCCTTGCAGCCTCATGCTGCCGGCTTCGAGCTTCCCGGCAAGCCGAAGCACATTCCCGGTGCTTGCAACCCAGACCTGGGACCAGGTCCCGGTGTCCGGCTCGTAGAAATTGAAGCTCTGTCCCGAGCCACCCTGGCTGCCCTGCCAATGCTCGTGCAACAGACACCCGCCCTCTTCCCTGGTGATCTCGTTGGTTCCGTAGCGCACGTTCCCGGCGCTGTCGGTCACCTCCCATTGGCCGATCCAGAAATCGAATTGGCGGTGCTCGGGGGAGGCGCACGCCGGGGGCCGGGCCTGAGCGAAGAGATCCAGGCCGGTGGCCCGGCCGAACAGGCCGGCCCCGGCGAAGAGGGCGATCCGCAGGACACGTCGCATGAGCCTCAATCTATCCCCGTCGACCGGCCGGGCCGACCCTCGCTGGCCGGTTGACAGTCCGCTCCGGGCGACGTTAGTTACCGTCATACCCATAGGCAGCTAGGTATGGCACCTTCCCGGCACGACGTCCTCCAGGGGACCCTCGACCTCCTGATCCTCCGCACCCTGGCCGCGGCCGGACCGCTGCACGGCTACGCGATCACCGCCCATATCACCCGGGTATCCATCGAGCTGCTCCGGGTCGAGGAAGGGTCGCTCTACCCCGCCCTCCACCGGATGGAGCAGCACGGCTGGCTCCGGTCCAACTGGGGGATGACGGAGAAGAACCGGGAGGCCCGGTTCTACCAGATCACGGTGAGCGGCCGGCGGCGCCTCGAGCAGGAGCGAGAGAGCTGGTCTCGCCTCACCGAGGGCGTGAGCCGCGTCCTGCGTTACGCCTGAGGAGATCCCCATGGCTTTCATGAAACGGTTCTGGAATCTCTTTCGGGGGCGGAGACTGTCCGACGACATCGAGCGCGAAGTGGCGTTTCACATCCGGGAGCGCGCCGACGCGCTGATCGCGCAGGGCATGCCCGAAGCGGAGGCCCGAAACGCGGCCCGGCGACAATTCGGCAATCTCACCGCGCAGCGGGAGCGGACCCGGGATGCCGATGTGCTCACCTGGCTGGACTCGGTGCTGGGCGACCTCCGCTACGCGCTCCGCTCCCTCCGACATTCCCCCGCCTTCACCGCGGTCGCGGTGGGCTCGCTCGCCCTCGCGATCGGGGCCAACACCGCGATCTACACCCTGCTCGATGCGGTGGTGGTGCGGGCCCTCCCGGTCCCGGCGCCCGGGGAGCTGGTCCAGGTCACCACCACCGATTCGGACGAAGGGTATTTCACCAATCCGCAATGGGAACAGATACGGGACCGGCAGACCACCTTGTCCGCGACGGCAGCATTTGCCGAGACCGGCTGGAACACCGCCGACGGCGGCGAAGTCCGCCGGGTCCGGGGAGAGTGGGCCAGCGGGGAATTCTTCGCGCTGTTCGGAATGCGTCCCGCAGTCGGCCGGTTGTTCACCCGGGAATACGATGCGCGCGGATGCGCACCGATTGCCGTACTGGGTCACGGGTACTGGCAAAGCGCCTATGGCGGCCGGGGCGACGTGGTTGGCCAATCGATCCGGCTCGAAGGCAAGATGTTCGAGATCGTGGGGGTGACTCAGCCCGGATTTGACGGGCCCGAAGTCGGGTACGAGCCCCAGGTATACGCCCCGATGTGCGCCGAGGCGGTCATTCGCGAAGGGCAGAGCGCGCTGGACGCACGAAGCACCTGGTGGCTTCGAATCGCCGGGCGGCGGCGGCCGGGGGTGAGTCTGGTGCAGGTCAGGTCGGAGCTCGCCGCGCTCGCCCCGGGAGTCTATGAAGCGACCATCCCGCCCCGCTGGGCTGAAGACCAGAAAGCGGAGTACCGGCATCGCACCTTGAGCGCCCGGGCGCTGGGACACGGCGTTTCCGAGGTGCGCGACCGGTATCACGGTGCCCTGCTCATGATGATGGGAGCGGTCGCGCTGGTTCTGCTGATCGCCTGCGCCAACGTGGCGAACCTGCTCCTGGCCCGTGCCACCGCGCGGCAGCACGAGGTCGCGGTGCGCATGGCCATCGGCGCGGGCCGGCGCCGCCTGGTGCGCCAGCTGCTCAGCGAGAGCCTGCTGCTGGCGATGGGGGGCGGGTTAGGCGGTCTCCTGCTGGCACATTGGGGCACGGAGGCTCTCATCGCGCTCATTTCGAACGACGCCCAGCCGGTCGTCCTCGACCTCGGTCTCAATCTCCGGGTCCTCGGCTTCACCGCCCTGGTGGCGGGATTGACGGTACTGGTGTTCGGTCTGGTCCCCGCCTGGCGAGGGACTCGAATCAGCCCGCAGGCCGCCATGAAAGCCAGGGCCCGCGGCGTGACGGAGGGCCACGGGCGCTTCACCATCGGAAAGTCGCTGGTGGTGGTGCAGGTCGCGCTGTCCCTCACGCTCGTGGTTGCAGCAGGGCTCCTGGTCGGCTCGCTCCGGAACCTCGTCACGAAAGATCCGGGTTTTCGCTCCAGCGGCGTGCTGCTGGTCAGGGTCGACCTGCGGCGCGGAGGACTGCCCCCGGGGGCGTACGGCCCGGCCCACGAGCGTATCCTGGAGCGGCTGCGTCATCTGCCCGGGGTACGGGCCGCGGCCAGCTCGGACATGGTCCCGGTCGGCCGGTCAATCTGGAACGACGAGGTCTACCTGGACGGCTTCACGCCCGAAACCAGCACCGATCGGGTCGCCTGGTTCAACGAGGTGAGCGAGGGATACTTCGCCGCGATGGAAACCAGGCTGATCGCCGGCAGGGATTTCGACCGGACCGATACCCCGAGCGGGCCGCACACCGCCATCGTGAACGACGCGGCCGCCCGACACTTCTTCGGTGGGGCATCGCCCCTGGGCCGGCAGTTTCGAGTCAAGCAGGGCGATACCTTCACCGAGCCTTACACCGTGATCGGCGTGGTCGAGAACGCCAAATACACGAGCCTGAGAGAAACCGATGCGGAAAGCAAGACCTTCTATCTGCCCTACTCGCAGGATCGGTCGCCCGGATCGTCTCGCAACTACGAGATCCGGGCCGAAGCGACCCCGTCCGCTCTGGTCAGTGGGGTGAGCGGTGCCATCGGTGAGGAGAATCGCGCAGCCACCCTTTCCTTCGTCACCTTCGAGGATCAACTGGCCCGCTCGCTCCAGCGAGAGCGGGTGCTGGCAACGCTGTCCAGCCTGTTCGGCGGCGTCGCCCTGGCTCTTTCGATGCTGGGGCTCTACGGGGTGATGAGCTACACGGTCGCCCGGCGCCGGAACGAAATCGGGGTGCGGATTGCCCTGGGGGCCAATCGGGGGCGGGTCGTGGGCATGGTGCTCGCGGACGTGGGCCGGATGGTGGTGATCGGTGTGGGGTTCGGGATAGCCGGTGCGCTGGCCTCGGGCCGGCTGGTGCGGACCTATCTCTTCGGGCTCAGCCCCGCGGATCCGGCGGTCACCGGCATCGCCGCCGCACTCCTCGCCGCGGTCGCGCTGGGAGCCGGCCTGTTACCGGCCTGGCGCGCGGCACGAGTGGATCCGGTCGCGGCCCTGCGGGAGGAATAGCCGACACCCTGTCGACGGCGATCGGGCGGGTCCGCCGGGGGCGGTGATAGATTCTCGAGACGACTCACCGGGACCTTGCCATGAAAGTGACCGCCAACGCCCGCTTCGCCATCAAGAGCTGGGAGGAGAAGCCCTATAGCGAGGGCGAGGGGTTGCCGAAGCTCACCCGCGCCACGGTGACCAAAGCGTTGACCGGTGAAATCTCCGGCGAGGGCCAGGTAGAGTATCTCATGATGTACCGTCCCGATGGGACGGCAAGCTTCATCGGCTTCGAGCGGGTGACCGGAGCCTTCGGCGGCAGGAGCGGCAGCTTCGTCCTGCAACGGTCCGGTGTGTTCGAAGACGGCCAGGCCAAGGAGCGGTACCACGTTGTTCCCGGCTCTGCGACCGGAGACCTGGTCGGGCTCAAGGGAGAAGGCAGCACCTCGGTGGGGCACGGGATGGAGCACCCGTTCACGCTGGACTATGAGCTTGACTGACCTTCGCCGGATCGCGACGGCTCTATTCCTGGTGAGTCTTGCCGCCTGTTCCTCCGGGCAATCCTCCCGGGGGCGGGACTCCCTGTCTCAGCGGGAGCGGGACAGCGCGATCGGGGCCTCCAGGCTCCCGGGAGCGGCGGGGGTCCGTGGCGCGCTGCGGGCCACGGATTCCGCGGCGGCGCGCCGGGCCCGGGAGGATTCGATCGCCCGGAACCCGTAGGATCCGCGCCGGGCCCGACGAACCTAACCCGCTATGGGGCAACCGGCGCCCATCGATCTGCTTTCAGACGGAACAGTCGGTTCGAAGGTTGGGCTTCGAATCCCCCGTAGAGAAGCACCACGCCCGCCCGGGGATCGGTGACCAGGACCGGGTAACTCCTTCCCGGTGCCGGAAAGTCGAGCCGAGTCCACTGATTCCCGCGGCGAATCCAGGCCGCGGCACGCTCGTCTGCCCGCCCACCCTCGAGGATCAGACCATGCCGGCCCGGGTCATACGCCATGGCGACATGATCGCGGGGGCCCGGGCCGGCCCCGGTCGCACGGGTCCAGGTTTGACCGTCCCACTCCCAGGTATCACCGAACACTTCCGCGTCGGGCCGGGGTGCCGCAGAGCCGCCGAACAGAATGATGCGGCGTCGTTCCGGGTCCCAGGCCATGGCGTGGAGGAACCGGGGAGCCGGTCCACCCGCACTGTCCACTCTGGCCCACCGGACCCCGTCCCATTCCCAGGTATCTGCCAGGGTCGTGGCTTCCGCGCCCATCCCGCCGAACAAGACCACGCGGCCCCGGACCGGGTCGTACGCCATCGCGTGGTTCACCCGGGCGGGCGGGCCGCTTTCCGTTATCCGAAACCAGGTCGTGCCGTCCAGCTCCCAGGTATCCCCCAAGGGACCTGTTGCGCGGGTATCCCCGCCGAACAGGACGATGCGGTCTCTTCGCTCGTCATAGGCCAGCACCGGGCCATTCCGGGCGCCCGGCCCTTCGCCCGTCAACCGGGACCACGCGCTATCCCAGAGCCAGGTCACGCCGCTGTATCCACCATTCCCAAAGCCCCCGAAGATCACGAGCCGGTGGCGTGCGACGTCCCATGCGCCACCCACCGAGTACATCGCCGGGGGGAGTGCATCCTGGGTGATGGGCACGGCGAGCGAAAGGGTACCAGCCGCGGCGAAGAGCCAGTGCTTCATGCTTCAGGACTCCCGGTCAACGAACGCTTCCCAATAGTAGCGCCGACTCTGCCGTGCCGTTCTCTCCTCCGTTGGTAAATTCCGACATGGTTTCCGGTACCGGTCCAAGGTGGAGGGGCGGGCCCAAGCGCGGTCTTGCTGCGACGATCGGACTCCTCCTCTCACTCGCCAGCTGTGACACGGAGTGCATTCTGCCCCCCTGCGCCCTCCCGATCGCCATCGAGGTGACGGTTACCTCCGGACTCACGGGTGGGCCGGTGAGTGGAGCATCCCTGACCGTGACGGGCGCCGGGATGTCCACCATCGCCTGCGAATCGAGCTGTGTGATCCCGGGCCAGGTCGGAACCTACCAGCTCTCTCTGACCGCGCCGGGGTTCCCGGCCTTGCAGCGCACCGTGCAGGTGCACGGTACGAGTCCACGCTGCGGATGTCCGCTGGTAGATACTGAGCAGGTTGACTTCGTGGTGAGGTAGATCGACGTGGCTCTCGTCGTGCTCCTGAGAGGAGTGAACGTGGGCGGCCACCGGACCTTTCGTCCGGCGGAGCTCGCCCGCCGGCTCGAGCACCTGGGCCTGGTCAACATCGGCGCAGCGGGAACCTTTGTGGTCCGGAAGCACGTCAGCCCGACGGCTCTGCGCGCCGAGCTCGCGGAGGAGCTCCCCTTCCAGACCGAGATCATGATCTGCCGGGGGCGCGAAGTCCTGGACCTCATTTCGCGGAACTACTTCACGGAGTATCCCGAACGTCCCGACCTGGTTCGCTTCGTCAGTGTACTGCATCAGGCTCCACCGACCGGACTGTCGATCCCGTTCAGCCTTCCTCCCGCGGGCCGGTGGCTGGTCCGGATTGTGGCCCGGGAGAAGCGCATGGTGCTGGGAGTCTATCGGCGGCACATGAAGACCATCGGTCATCTCGGAAAACTCGACCGGCTGTTCGGGAGCCCGGTCACCACCCGGAACTGGAATACGATCACCGCAATCGCGAAAACGCTGGAAGCTCTCTAGGTTGCCTGCTCCTCCGGCGGGTCATACATTGACCAATTCCCCCCGCAAGGAGCCTCCATGAAATACCCTCGTTCGTCCGCGCTCGTCCTGATGACGGCCGCGTTAGGCGCCGGCCCCGGTCTCGCGCAGGCCCCGGCCGGGAATGTCGCCCGCATGTACGTGGTTACCCCGAAACCGGGGATGGGAGCACAGGCGGAGGCCGCCATCCGTATGCATGCCCAATGGCGCAAGGCCAGCCACGACCCCTGGACCTGGTCGGTCTACACCCCGGAAACCGGCGAGCTCGGGGCCTTCCTCATCCGTTCAGGCGGACATGCGTGGTCCGACTTCGACGCATACGACAAGGGGTTCGGGCCGCAGGGTGCGGCTCGCTTTGACGCCGATGTCGGCCCGCTGGTGGAAAGCATCCGGAGTCAGATCGACGTCATGCTCCCGGAGGGGCTGAACAATCCACCGCCACCAAACACGAATATCCAGTTCGTGAACCTGACCACGTTTCATCTCCGGGCCGGCATGGAGCCCCAGTTCCTGCAACTCGTGGGTCAGGCCGTTGGCGTGCTGAAGAGCGCCAACTGGCCCCCGCGCTGGGTCTGGGCCATGCCCGCGAGTGGCAGTGATGATCTTGGACCGACCATCATACTCGCCGGGCTGGCCGAGAATTGGGCGGCCATGAAGGACCCCGATCCCAGCTTTGACGCGGTGCTCACGAAGAGCATGGGCAAGGATGGGTTCACCAAGTGGCAGGCGGCGCTCAATCAAGTGATTCGCGGTACCACCCAGGTGACCTTGCGGTACCGGCCCGATCTGTCGGTCACCATGCCCTAACCCGGGAACGCCGGGAGACTGTCATTGTGACGCGAGGTGTTTGAGTCAAATTGAATGAGACACCGTGCCTGTCTGCTTTTTCTGGTGATCGGGGCGGTGCTGGCCGGGTGCGGTGGGGGTCAGCCTACCCCACCCGGCCCCCCTCCCCCTCCCCCTCCACTTCCTCCAAGCTCAAGTCGCGCCGGCCAATGGAATGGCTCTACCGAGCAGAGCTTGCCGATCCACATCCGGGTCAATTCGAACGGAACCATCGATACTCTGACGGTTCGGATAACGGCGTCCCTTGCCGGCTCGAGCTGTACCGGCACCGTCGTGAGAACGGCGCTCCCGGTAGCGGCGGACGGCACCTTCCAGACCAAGGTCGGCCTGGGTTTCTCCACCACTTTGCACGGCCGGTTCACCTCGGCCACGGGGGTCTCGGGTTCGATCGAACCGTATGACGGACCTTATGGGATCGCCTGCGGCGCCCTGATCGCGATTGGCTCCGGCCCGGCGATCGCTGCGGTACAGTGGCAGGGGCAAAAGCAATGAGACGCCTCACCGCTTCGCTTGCCACCCTGTGGATCAGTGCCCATTCCATGCCGACCGGGGCCGTGACGATTCTGGTCGAGAGCGACGGCGACGTGATCAACGGCTCCGTTGGGTCCGTCGCGGATCTGCTAGCCGCTTCAGGTCCGGACGGCATCTCGCTGCGCGAGGCAATCACGGCAACCAACAACGATCCGGACCAGTACACCATGCACTTTGCCACAGCGGAGATCCAACTCACCTCGGCTCTCCCGCCGCTGACCGGCGGACACCTCACCATCGAGGGACCGGTGACCCTCCGGGGCGGACCCGTCATGACTCCGACCCCGTTCGACGTCGGACTCCGGATCGCATCGAGCGGGAACCGCCTGGTTGGGCTCACGCTCGAAGGCTTCTTCATCACCGGCGTCGCGGTCAGCCCCCCGGATGGGGACCAACCGGGCATGACCCTGGCCGACAATGTGATCGAAGGGCTCACCATTCGCGGAGTCCATAACGCGATCTTTCTGGGAGATGCCTTCAGTCCGACATGCGGGGGGCAGGAGCTCTGTCCATCCCACAACACCTTCCTGCGGAATACGGTCAGGAACAACACCATCGAATCCGATCGCTTCGGGATCATCGCGGAGGCAGGCCGGACTGTCGGAGGCGTGTTCGATTCGCTCACCATCACCGGCAACACGCTCCAAGTCGGAACCGTGGCCGAGCCAAACTCGCTTGGCGCACCAATTCAGGTCGATGCTGGCGGGATCTCGGCGTCGGCGCACTTGTCGAACATTCTGGTTTCCGGCAACACCATCGAAGGCGTCCAGGCCGGCGGAGACGGGGCGATCACCATCGCCGCCGGACTGCAACGGAATCACGCCAGTGTCATCGAGGATGTGAAGGTGACCGGCAACCGGATCCACCTGATTCGACCCAACGGGTCGGTACCCTGCTGCAACGGGATCGTGGTGAGCGCGGCCAGCGACTACTTCACCTACCCGCCGCAAACATTTCCCGGTTCCCCCGACGACAACGTGGTTCGCCGGGTCGAGGTATCGGGCAACGACATTTCGGGCGAGCTGCTCTTTGGTGGGGTGCGCCTGCAGGCCGGGGTGGACGGCGGAGGATCGCGGAACCGGGTCGAGACGGCTCGGGTCAGCGACAACATCATTCGCTCGACCATCCGGAACCAGGGCATCCTTCTCTGGATCGGTCAGATCGGCCAGGGACGCACCGTCACCGGCAACGCACTCACCGACATTGATATCATCGGGAATGACATCACGACCGGGGAGGGCGAGTCGAATCAGGATCCAACGACTGCAGGGGGGATCATCCTCCTAAGTGGGCACGATGGGGGCCGGAACGGATCGATCAGCGACGTCCGGATCAGCGCCAATCACATCACGACGAGCTACGCCGGGGTCCGTCTGATCGGGGGGTTCTCGCCACCGGGATCATCGACCCCGGCCATGGGCAACAGCATTCGCTGCGTCCGCTTCACGGGGAACTCCCTGGTTGGCACGACCACCGCACTCCATGTCCAGGCCAACATGGGGAGCGCGCTCGGCAATCTCCTCGCGTTCGTGAAGCCGGATGTCGGGGCGATGGTCGCGCCGGAGCTCGGGGCCGTTGAACCCACCCTCCTCGATCTGGTCGCAACCGGCTGTCCAGGGCTCTGAGCGGTATATTGGACCGGCTACTGTGGCCAATATCTCTTGCTCAGGGCTGAGCCGGACTACCTGCTGCCGGAAAACGCATGACCCCATGACGTCCACCTCGGAGCGTCTCTCGGCGGCGCTTGCCGACCGTTACCGGATCGAGCGCGAGCTCGGCCAGGGTGGCATGGCCACGGTGTTCCTCGCCGAGGATCTGAAGCACCGCCGACGGGTGGCGGTCAAGGTGCTCCGGCCCGAGCTCGCCGCGATCATCGGGGCCGACCGGTTCCTCAAGGAAATCGAAGTCACCGCCAACCTCCAGCACCCGAACATCCTCCCGCTCTACGACTCGGGTGAGGCGGACTCCTTCCTCTACTACGTCATGCCGTTCGTCGACGGAGAGTCGCTCCGCGACAAACTGGCCCGCGAAAAGCAGCTCGCAGTGGAGGAGGCGATCGGGACCGCGCGCGCGGTGGCGGCGGCGCTCGACTTCGCCCACAAACACGGTGTGGTGCACCGGGACATCAAGCCGGAGAACATCCTGCTCCAGGCGGGGCAGGCGCTGGTGGCCGACTTCGGAATCGCGCTCGCGGTGAGCCAGGCGGGCGGGTCGCGGATGACCGAGACGGGGATGTCGCTCGGGACGCCCCATTACATGAGCCCCGAGCAGGCCGCCGGTGACCGCACCCTCGATGCCAGGAGCGACGTGTACGCCCTGGGCTGCATCACCTACGAGATGCTGGCGGGCGAGCCGCCTTACCTCGGTAACACGGCCCAGGCGATCGTTGCCAAGATTCTCACCGAAAACCCGACCCCCGTCCGCAAGCGGCGTCCAACGGTGCCCGCGCACGTCGAGGCGGCGATCCAGACCGCGCTGGCCAAGCTCCCGGCGGATCGCTTCGCATCCGCGGCGGAGTTCGCGGCGGCGCTCGGGAATCCAGGGTTCACCCTCGCGGGGACGGCCGGGTTCGCAGCCTCGGCGACCCAGGGCAGCCGATGGAAGCGAATCGCGATGGCGGGCTTCGGGATCGCGGCAGTCCTCGCCGCCCTGCTGGCGTGGCGGCTGCTGGCGCCCGCCAGGGGATCGGAGGAGGGTGCGGTCACCCGCGTCACGGTCGCGCTGGCGCCGGGTGAGGAGATCCGTCAGGGGCCGTTCTCCAGGTTCGCCATTTCACCCGACGGCCGGCGACTTGCCTATGTCGCCTCATTGCCCGGCGGCGGCTCGCAGCTCATGGTCCGCGACCTCGACCAGCTCCACGCGCGCCTGATTCCCGGCACCGAGCGTGCGCTCAGCCCGTTCTTTTCCCCGGACGGGAACTCGGTTGCCTTCTTCTCGGGGGCTGCGGCACCGATTGCGCTCAAGGTCGTCTCCCTGAGCGGGGCACCCCCCCTGGTGGTGGCCGACACCTTCAGCTCTGCTTTCGGCGGGTCCTGGGGAGAAGACGGGTACCTGTACGTCTCGGCGCGGGACGGGATCATCCGGATTCCCGCCGCAGGCGGGGCGCTGGAACAGCTCACCCACGTGGACCGGGCTCGCGGGGAGTTCGCCCACAGCTGGGCTCGGCTGCTACCAGGAGCGAAGGCGCTGCTTTTCACCGTGGTGCGCGGCAACGCCGCCGACGTCGCGGCGCTTGACCTCGCGAGCCGACGCATTGTCCCCGTCATTCCGAACGCCCGGGCTCCCCATTATGTCCCCACGGGCCACCTGCTGTATTTCTCCGGAGAGCGGACCATGCTCGCGGCTCCGTTCGATCCGGTCCGACTGAAACTGACGGGCCCGGCGGCCTCCATTCTGGAAGGCATCACCATTCGAAACGCCGGAGCGGTGGACGCCGATTTCTCCAGGACCGGGACGATGGTGTATACCGCGGGATCCGGCGGCGTCGAGTATCTCAACTGGGTCACCCGCGAGGGGGCCCACACCCCGGTCGACACCACGTGGACCGCGGATTTCATCACCCATGCACTCTCCCCCGACGGCCGGCGAGCCATGGTAAGCGTGGTCCGTGAAGGAGGCAACCGCGATCTCTGGGCCAAGGAGCTGGACCGTGGGCCCCTCACCCGGTTCACCTTCGAGGGAAACACCAACCAGCGCCCCGAGTGGACCGCAGACGGCAAGTCGGTCACGTTCATCTCCGATCGGAGCGGGAAGAACGCGCTATACCAGCAGCGGGCCGACGGCAACGGCGCTCCCGCACTGGTGCTAACCACGAAACAGGAGCCGAGGGCGATCGCCGAGGGTTTCTGGTCGCGGGACGGGAAGTGGCTGATCTATCGGACCGAGCCGGGAGAGGCGGGGGCGGGGGATATCATGGGATTTCGACCCGGAGCAGACAGCTCGCCGGTCCCCCTTGTCGCCACTCAGTTCCGGGAAGCGACCCCGGCGCTTTCCCCCGACGGACGCTGGCTCGCCTACGTCTCGTCCGAATCGGGTCTGAGCGAAGTGTACGTGCGGCCGTTCCCCAACGTGGGAGACGGACGCTGGCAGGTCTCGGTAGGCACCGGGCGCGAGCCGGTCTGGGCCCACAACGGTCGCGAGCTCTTCTACAAAGGGGCCGACGACATGCTCACTGTCGCCACCATCTCAACCCAGAGCGGATTCACCGTCACGGACCGGAAGGCCCTCTTCTCCGCCTCCGACTACGACAACGACGAAGAGCACCCCCGCTACAACGTGAGCCCCGACGACAATCGGTTCCTCATGAGCCGCCGCAACACCGGCTCGGGATCCGAGC
>Ga0075301_1000071_pt1 | contig 16864 bp, 12 predicted proteins | sample Browns_TuleA_D1_FD_120053 | JGI IMG/M metagenome (GOLD analysis project Ga0075301, IMG submission 120053) | Natural and restored wetland microbial communities from the San Francisco Bay, California, USA, that impact long-term carbon... | ecosystem: Environmental > Terrestrial > Soil > Wetlands ... | reverse complement strand
GCCCTGATCGCCGGTCGCTTCGTCGGTGACGACCAGCAGGTCGCGGTTGAACAGCGGCAGCACCGTGTGCGTGAAGCCCGGGAACGGCGGGTGGTAATCGAGGCGGCTGATGAGTTTGGGATGCGCCTTGTCCTGGATGTCGAGGATCACGATGCCGGCGTCGATCCAGCCGATGTAGGCGCGGTCCGGCCGCTCGGGGTAGGAAAGCGTGTGGTGCGGCCGCATGCCAAAGTGGAGCGCGGGCGCGACGTGGTGCTCCAGCGGCGGCTCCTTGTCGCCCTTCCGCTGCCCCGGCAGCCACCACCGCCCGACCTCGGTCGGCTTCGACGGATTCGCGAGATCCACTATCTGGTAGAACTGGTAGTCATCCTTGTGATTGGGCGTGAAGTCCGGGTGCGATGCGCAAATATGCGCGTAACGGCCGTCCATGAACGACACGTAGTGCACGCCGACCGAGTGATCGTCGTTGCCTGACAGGTCGTAGAACGTGATCTCACGCGGCTCGGCCGGCTTCGAGATGTCGTAGACCTGAAAGCCCGCGGGCTTGCCGCCGGGATCGTAGGCCTGATAGGCCATCAGGAGAATATCGCCGCGCATCGCGAGCGAGTTGCCGCGTACCCGTTTGTGCGGCAGCGGCTTCTGCCACAGCATTTTCGGGTCGGACGGCTCGGTGACGTCGAAGATAGAGAACGCGGCCGGCCCGTGCTCGTGCGCGATGTACATGTAGCGCCGGCCGTCCTTGATTTTCAGCGCCATGCCCTCGCCGAGGTTGGGCGCGCCGTTCGCGGTGTGCTGCGCGAGGAGTTTCAGATTGTGGGCGACGCGAACCGTCATCAATTATCTCCGGAATATTTTCTGCGGAACCTGGAATCCTACCTCAAAAGACGCAACGGCCAAGCGCGGTCAGCCACGCGCAAAAGATATTCCGCCTTCTGATGTAAATTTCAATCGACCTTGCGCGAGCGGACATCGTGCGGTCCGCCGAGGCCTGTTCACTCGCCGCTTACCGTTTGGGGAACCCAACCGCGCTTCGCCCGGATCGCGGGGTCGCTGAGAACTTCGACCACGGCCGGGCGCCCCGCGGCGAGGGCCTTGTCGAGGGCTGCCCGCATGTCGGCTGGTTTCTCGACGCGAAAGCCGACGCAGCCCATCGAATCTGCAACCTTCGCGAAGTTGACGGAGCGCTCGAAGCGCGCATTCTCGATCACGCCGCCTGAGTAGTTGTTGTTCACCACCATCACGACGTTGAGCTTCAACCGCGCAGCAGTTTCCAGCTCGGCCATGTGGTAATAGAAGCCCGCGTCGCCACAGAAACCGATAACGGGCTTGTCCGGAAGCGCCGCCTTTGCTCCCAACGTGGCCGGGAATGCCCAGCCCAGAGAGCCGCCGCAACGCAGGTAAGTCTGGCCCGGCTTCGTCAGGCGCGTCATCTGGGCTGTCCAGATCGCAGCGTGAAACGTGTCAACGACGAGCCTGGATTCCGCTGGCAACCATTGTTCCAGTTCCTTGCAGATTCGTTCCGGCCGGATTGGCACCGCGTCCGAATCGCGCAGAGGATTGGACTCGGCCCAGTAACCAGCGACGTAGCTGCGCACCTGCTCGAGCCATTCGGCTCGCCGCGATGTCGGCTTGCCGGCCAATTCGATCAACTTCGCCAGGGTCACCTTGGCGTCGCCCTGCAACGAAACCGTGTTCGGATAGTTGCGGCCCAGCTCCGAAGGGTCGATGTCGAGCTGGATCACCGGCGTGCCGATTTTTGGTATCTGCCAGCCATTCGTTACCTGGCCGCCGGTATGGCTGCCGATGAAGAACACAAGGTCCGCTGCCGAGATCGCCTGGTTCGCGCACCAGCGCGAGTAACTTCCCGGCACGCCAACCGCAAGCGGGTGGTCGTCCGGGACAATGGCCTTCGCGTGCAGGCTGGTTGCTATTGGAATCGACAGTGTCTCGGCCAGTTTCAGCACCTCCGGACCTGCGCCTGAAGCCACGGCGCCGCCGCCCGCGACGATAATCGGTTTTGCCGACTGCGTGAGTGCGGCAAGGGCGGCCCTGACCGCGGACAGCTCGGCCTCGGACCGGAACGCCGGAAACTCCGTGAAGCGCTTCTCGAATACGAGATCGAAATCGCCCTCTTCCTCCAGCATCTGGCCGGCGTTGCCGCGCAATTCCAGGTGCACCGGGCCAGGCGTGCCGCTCGTGGCTTCGCGGAATGCCTGGCGCAGCAGGTCGGGAAAGCGCTCAACGGCATCGACCGAGTAGTTCGCCTTGGTGACTCCGGCCCACGCCGTGAAGTCTTCCGCATTCTGGTAGGCGTGCCGATAGCGCGGCTGGTCGTTCTGGCCGCCCGTGATGGCGATAACCGGCGAGCTCGACATATGCGCGTCCCGCATCCCCGCGGCCAGGTTTGAGGTGCCGATGTCCTGGCACAGGCAGATGCCCGGCCGGCGCGATGCCCTGGCGTAACCGTCGGCCATGTACGCCGCCGCCTTCTCGCCATGGTTGACAACCCGCGTGACGCCCACCGAGTCCATTTCCTTCATCGCCGCGTTGGCGATGGAATTCACGTAAAACAAGTGCGTCACGCCGTAGCCGCGCATGGCCTCAGCGAAAAAACGGCTACCCGTCATTCTTGGCATGGCTTCCTCCGGTTGCTTTTCTGGCCCGGCGTGCCTGGCTCGCGCGCGAGGAGAAGGGAATTATGCAGGATTCCGGCCGATGCGACGGCGGCTATCGCCGCGCGACGGGTTGCGACCCGGATGGGGGTCGGGGGCCAGCGCTCAGCTGGAAAAATACGGAATGGGATGGTGGCCGGGGACGGAATTGAACCGCCGACACAGAGATTTTCAGTCTCCTGCTCTACCAACTGAGCTACCCGGCCACTTGCTGCAAAAACCGTTGAACCGCCTGACACAGAGATTTTGGCTCCGGCCGCGCCTGTCAGCGCTTAACATTAACGGCGATCCCGCCGTGAATATTAGCCTACGCCGAAACAAGCCGCCCGAGAGGAAGGCTTCGGCTGAAGCCTCCGCCAATAATCAATGGGCGGCGTGTTGTCAGTCTCCTGCTCTACCAACTGAGCTACCTGGCCACTTGCTGCAAAAACCGTTGAACCGCCTGACACAGAGATTTTAGTTCCGGCCGCGCCGCCCGGCGCTTAACATTAACGGCGTTTCCGCCGTGAATGTTAGCCTCCACTGAAACACGCCGGACCCGAATCTAAGGCTCCAGCTACGCCTGCGCCAGCCTCAAAATGGCCGGCATGTTTTGGCTCCGGCCTGGCTGACTCATCGTCAGCCTTAACATTAACGGGCTGGCGCCTGTGAATATTAGCCTTCACCGAAGCGAACTGTAATGCAGTTCGCTTTCAGTCTCCTGCTCTGCCAACTGAGCTACCTGGCCTCTGGGGAAGCGCGCAATTTAAGCGTTAAATACCTATAACGTCAAGGATAATCGCGTCGCGCGCGTACAAAAAAAGCCCCGCTTGCGCGGGGCCTTTTGCTGGAACTTCGCGTATTGAGCGGCAGGCTTGCGCCTGTCCGCTCGAATTCGCGAGTTGGAACGGCCGGATGGTCCGTTTCTACGGAGCTGAGCGGCGCGCTTTCGCGTCCGCTCCAGCGCGCAGTTACATATCCATTCCGCCCATTCCGCCCATTCCGCCGCCGTGGCCGTGCCCGGCGTGGGATTCTTCCTTCGGCAATTCCGCCACCATGGCGTCGGTGGTGAGGATCAGCGCCGCGACCGAGGCCGCGTTCTGCAGGGCGTAGCGTGTGACCTTGGTAGGATCGAGCACGCCCATCTGAACCATGTCGCCGTAATCGCCGCTCTGCGCGTTGTAGCCAAAGTTGCCCTTGCCCTCGACCACTTTGTTGACGACCACCGACGGCTCGTCGCCGGCGTTGGCGGTGATCCAGCGCAGCGGCTCCTCCAGCGCGCGCATCACGATCTTGATGCCCGCTTCCTGGTCGGCGTTGTCGCCCTTCGGCTTGGCGTTGACGCGGGCGCGCAAATACGCCACGCCACCGCCCGGAACCACGCCCTCTTCCACCGCGGCGCGGGTCGCGTGCAGCGCATCTTCCACGCGCGCCTTCTTCTCCTTCATCTCGACTTCGGTTGCGGCACCGACCTTGATCAGCGCCACGCCGCCGGCGAGCTTGGCCACCCGCTCCTGCAGCTTTTCCTTGTCGTAATCGCTGGTCGCCTCGTCGATCTGGGTGCGGATGTTCTTGACGCGTCCCTCGATCGACTTGGTGTCGCCGTTGCCATCGATGATGGTGGTCTCTTCCTTGCCGATCTCGATGCGCTTGGCCTGCCCGAGATCCTTCAGCGTGGCTTTCTCCAGCTGCATGCCGGTCTCTTCCGAGATCACGACGCCGCCGGTGAGAATGGCGATGTCTTCCAGCATGGCCTTCCTGCGGTCGCCGAAGCCCGGCGCCTTCACCGCGCAGGTCTTGAGAATGCCGCGCAGGTTGTTCACCACCAGCGTCGCCAGCGCCTCGCCTTCCACTTCTTCGGCCACGATCAGCAGCGGCTTGCCGGCCTTGGCCACCAGCTCGAGCACCGGCAGCAGTTCGCGGATGCCGGAAATTTTCTTGTCGTAGAGCAGAATGTACGGGCTGTCCAGCAACGACATCTGCTTCTCGGCGCTGTTGATGAAATAGGGCGAGAGATAGCCGCGGTCGAACTGCATGCCCTCGACCACTTCCAGCTCATTGTTCAGGCTCTTGCCGTCTTCGACCGTGATCACGCCTTCCTTGCCCACCTTGTCCATCGCATCCGCGATGATCTTGCCGATCTGCTCGTCCGCGTTGGCGGAAATGGCGCCGACCTGTGCGATCTCCTTGGTTGTCGTGCAGGGCTTGGAAATCTTCTTCAGCTCCACAACGATCGCCGCCACGGCCTTGTCGATGCCGCGCTTCAGATCCATCGGGTTCATGCCGGCGGCCACGAACTTCATGCCTTCCTGCACGATCGCCTGCGCCAGCACCGTCGCCGTCGTGGTGCCGTCACCGGCCACGTCGGAAGTCTTGGAGGCGACTTCCTTCAGCATCTGCGCCCCCATGTTCTCGAACTTGTCCTTCAACTCGATCTCTTTCGCGACCGAGACCCCGTCCTTGGTGACCGTGGGCGCCCCGAACGAGCGGTCCAGCACCACGTTACGCCCCTTCGGGCCCAGCGTGACCTTAACTGCATCGGCCAGAACATTCACGCCCGCGACTATCTTGCTGCGGGCATGATCGTGAAATTTGACGTCTTTCGCTGACATTTTGAATTCTCCGTAAATCTGGATTACTTACCTTCGATCACGCCCATGATGTCTTCTTCGCGCATCACGAGCAGTTCATCGCCCTTGACTCTTACGGTCTGCCCGGAATACTTCCCGAACAGGATCCTGTCGCCGGCCTTGATGTCGAGCGGGCGCACCTTGCCATCCTCGAGGATCTTGCCCTTGCCCACCGAAATCACCTCGCCCTGGTCGGGCTTCTCGGCGGCAGTGTCGGGGATCACGATCCCGGACGCGGTCTTGCGCTCTTCTTCCAACCGCTTGACGATCACGCGGTCGTGCAACGGACGAATCTTCATACTTCACCTCCTGTGTACTGTGTATTGGCTGAAATAACGGGGGAACGACTGATTGGCACTCATCTCTACCGAGTGCTAATAATACCAATAAGTCGGTGTTGCGACAACCAGTTAGTGGGGCGAGCGCACCACTAGAGCACCCAAATTAACCCATCCCGGGGCGCGTGGCAGCCGCGCCCGACCCTACAATATATTTTTTAAAAACAAAGGTTTACTAGTTGTACGACGGGCTGGCTGGCACCCCAAAACGGTAGACCGTCTGGCGATTACCGTCGCAGCGGGGCGGGATCGGGCGGTGCGGGCAGGGCGGAGGGCGGCGCCCCCTTTCGGTAAGCGTGGCGTCATCGGCAACATCTGCCCAGATTCCGCCGGAGACCGGCCGGAACATCCACATGAGGTAACCGCGTCGCGCCGCAAGGCGCATCAGTTCATCGGCATCCGGCGTATCGGCCACCACGACCGGCTGGGCGCAATGGCTGCCGAAGGGAAACGCGCCGAAGGCTTGCAAACATTCGAACGCTTCGGTCGTATCGGCGCCGGGGCGCATGCACCCGCGACGCTCGGCGCGTGCAACATCCCACGCGCCCAGCGCCCAGGCTGCCTCCAGCGTCGCGCTGTCCACGATCTCCAGGTCCTGCCAGCGGTCGTTTAATTGAAGAGCGGAACTCGGCACCGATGTATACGAAACCGCCCCGGCCTCATCCACCGGCGCTAGCTTCTCCTTGATGAATCCGTGCCAGTGCAGCGTCAGGATCACCGGCGTATCGGGGCAGGGCACGGCGGCAAGCGTGATGCCGACGAGCGGCAGGCCGGTTGCGGCGATCTGGTCTTCAATGCGCTCGAGTATGTGCATGACCGGGTTCGCTCCTGTAACGATGCTAGACTCAAACCGCGATACGTACAATCTGCCTACTGATGCTTTTAGGTCGAGCAATTTCAGTGCCAGCTTTTCCGTACAACGCGTGTAAATAAACCGCAGTTGACCTCCAATATGCAAACTAGCACTCGCAGCAACCTGCTGCTAGAACGCAGCCGCGCCGCTGTCTGGCACCCCTGCACCCAGATGAAGCACCATGAATCGCTGCCGCTGGTGCCCGTTGCGCACGCGGCGGGCTGCTGGCTCCATGATTTCGACGGACGGCGCTATCTCGACGCGATCAGCTCGTGGTGGGTAAATCTGTTCGGCCATTGCAACCCGCGCATCAACGCCGCGCTCGCCGACCAGCTCGGCAAGCTGGAGCACGTATTGCTCGCCGGCTTTACCCACGAGCCGGTGGTGAGCTTGTCCGAGCGCCTGGCGCGGGCAACCGGAAACGCGCTTGGCCACTGCTTCTACGCGAGCGACGGCGCGTCCGCAGTCGAGATCGCACTCAAGATGAGCTTTCACTACTGGCGAAATCGCGGCGAGCCGCGGAAAACCCGCTTCGTGAGCCTCGCCGGCAGTTACCACGGCGAGACGCTCGGAGCGCTGGCCGTAACAGACGTGCGCCTGTTCAAGGACACCTACGCGCCGCTCATCATGGCAAGCAGCCAGGTATCCAGCCCCGACTGGCGGTTGGCGGAAAAGGGAGAGTCGCCGCGCGATTACGCCGCACGCAGCGCGCGGGCGCTCGAGCGGCACCTCGAGCAGATTCACGCCGAGACCGCGGCGTTCATCGTCGAGCCTCTCGTGCAAGGTGCGACCGGGATGGCAATGTACGACGCCGAATACTTGCGGCGGGCGCGGGCAATCTGCGATCGCTACGGAGTGCACCTCATCGCCGACGAGATCCTGACCGGATTCGGCCGTAGCGGAACCTTTTTCGCCTACGAGCAGGCCGGCATTACGCCCGACTTCCTGTGCTTGTCGAAGGGCATTACCGGCGGCTACCTGCCACTGTCAGCGGTATTGACGCGCGACGCCGTCTACCAGGCGTTCTACGATGACGACACGGCGCGGGGCTTTCTCCATTCACATTCCTACACCGGCAACACGCTGGCGTGCCGTGCTGCGCTGGCCACTCTCGACATCTTCGATGCCGATCGCGTAATCGAGGCCAACCGGGCAACCAGCGCGCGGATTTCGGCGGCGGCGCGGGCAATCAAGCAGCACCCTCGCGTGAGGAATTTTCGAAATACGGGGATGATCTGGGCGTTCGAAGTCGATACCACGGACGCGCGGTTCTCCGGGTCGTTCCATGCCCGGGCGCTCGAGCAGGAGTTGCTGCTGCGGCCGCTGGGCAACACGGTCTATTTCATGCCGCCATACGTGATCGGAGACGACGAAATCGAGCTGCTGGCCTCGCGCACCGCCCGCCTGCTGGATACCTGCTGAACGGTACAATGTCCGCCCAGGCCCGCGGGATGACGAAGACCCTTCTCAACGCGATGGTCACGCTTGTCGCGCTGTTGGCGCTCGCCGCGCAGGCGCAGCTGCCCGAACCGGTCGCGCGCGCGCTCGCACAAGCCGGCATACCCGAGAGCGCGGCCGCGTTTTACGTGCACGAGATCGGGGCCGATCGCCCGCTGTTGGCGATCGGCGCGGAACGCCCGCTAAATCCCGCCTCCACGATCAAGCTGGTCACCACCTATGCCGGGCTGGAACTGCTCGGGCCGGCATATGTATGGATCACCAACGCCTACGCCGGCGGGCCGTTAAGGGATGGTGTGCTCGCAGGCGATCTCGTACTGCGCGGCCGCGGCGACCCGAAGCTGACGATCGAGAGCTTCTGGCTATTGTTGCGCGGCCTGCGCGGCCGCGGCCTGCGGGAGATACGCGGCGACCTCGTGCTCGATCGCAGCTTTTTCCCGGCGGACGAGTCTGATCCCGCGCGCTTCGATGATCAGCCGACCCGGCCATACAACACCGGGCCGGATGCGCTGCTCGTCAATTTCAAAGCGGTGCGCCTGCAGTTCATACCCGATGCCGAAGCGCGCGCGGTGTACATCGTGACCGATCCGGCGCTACCGCAGGTGCACGTCGTCAATCATCTGACGCTGGATCCCAAAGGCGGCTGCGGCGACTGGATGGGAAAGGTGAAACTCGATGCGCAAGGAAATTCACAGACGGCACGCCTCGCTTTTAGCGGCGCTTTTCCCGCGAGCTGCGGCGAGCGCGTGCGTCATTTCAGCGTACTGAGCCACGCCCAATACACCCACGCGCTGTTCGGCGAGCTATGGCGCGAGCTGGGCGGCACCTTCTCCGGTGGCGTGCGCAACGGCACCCTGGGGCCTGATGCGCGATTAATTGACGGCGTGCAGTCTCCCACGCTCTCCGAAGTGGTGCGCGACATCAACAAGTATTCCAATAATGTGATGGCGCGCCAGCTGTTTCTCACGCTCGGTGCGGTCGTGGCGGGCGCGCCGGCGAGCGCCGACAAGACCGGGCGCGTTATTCGCCAGTGGCTGGCGGGCAAGGGGTTAGCGTTTCCGGATCTGGTGCTCGAAAACGGCTCCGGGCTCTCGCGCGTTGAGCGCATCAGCGCGAAGAGCCTGGGCCAACTGCTGCTTGCCGCGTACAAGAGCCCGGTGATGCCCGAGCTGATTGCATCGCTGCCGCTTGCCGCCGTGGATGGAACGATGAGAAAACGGCTCTCGGGCGCAGAGGTCGCGGGCCAGGCCCATATCAAGACCGGGACTCTGACCGGCGTGCGCGCGATCGCCGGTTACGTGCTCGACGCCCGGGGCCGCCGAATGGTCGTGGTATTCATCGCGAACCACGCCAATGCCGGCGGCGCGCAACCGGTGCAGGACGCGCTATTGAGATGGGTCCACGCGCGAGCGCCGGAAGCTGCAACCGCGGGCCCTGCCCGCTAACGTCCGGATCAGCACCGGAGACGGCGCGCTAGAGGCCGATCTCGCGCCACAGCGCGTCCACGCGCCTTTTCACCTCTTCGCTCATCGCGAGCGTCTCGCCCCAGCGGCGATCGGTCTCCTCCGGTAATTTGCCGGTGGCATCGATTCCCATTTTGGAGCCCAGGCCGGGCACGGGGCTCGCGAAGTCAAGGTAATCAATCGGTGTGTGATCGACGATAAGCGTGTCGCGCGCCGGGTCCACGCGCGTCGCGAGCGCCCAGATGACTTCTTTCCAGTCGCGCACGTCGACGTCGTCGTCGGTGACGATGATGAATTTGGTGTACATGAACTGGCGCAGGAACGACCAGATGCCGAACATCACGCGCTTCGCGTGCCCCGGGTACTGCTTGCGGATAGAGACGCAGGCGATGCGGTAGGAGCAGCCTTCCGGCGGCAGGTAGAAGTCCGTGATCTCCGGGAACTGGCGCGTGAGCAGCGGCACGAACACTTCGTTCAGCGCTATGCCCAGCACCGCGGGCTCGTCGGGCGGCTTGCCGGTGTAAGTCGAGTGGTAAATCGGATTGCGCCGCGAAGTGATGCGCTCGATGGTGAACACCGGGAAGCGCTCTTGCTCGTTGTAATAGCCGGTGTGATCACCGAACGGGCCCTCGAGCGCGGTTTCGCCGGGATGGATCCAGCCCTCGAGCACGATTTCCGCTCCGGCCGGCACTTGCAGAGCGTGGGTCATGCACCGCACCAACTCGGTTTTCGACCCCCGCAGCAAGCCGGCAAACTGATACTCGGAGAGCGCATCCGGCACCGGCGTCACCGCTCCCAGCAAAGTGGCGGGGTCGGCGCCGAGCGCCACCGCTACCGGAAACGGGTCGCGGGGATTCGCGAGAGAGTGGTCACGGTAGTCGAGAGCACCGCCACGCTGCGCGAGCCAGCGCATGATGACCTTGTTGCGGCCTATCACTTGCTGCCGGTAGATGCCGAGATTCTGTCGACGTTGATGGGGCCCGCGCGTCACGGTGAGTCCCCACGTGATGAGCGGCGCTATGTCGCCGGGCCAGCAGGTCTGGACCGGAAGCTGCCCGAGATCCACGTCCGCGCCCTCGCGTACAGTTTCCTGGCAGGGAGCGGACGACACCGTGCGCGGCTCCATGGCCAACACCGTTCTCAGCAATGGCAGCTTGTCCCACGCGTCCTTCCACCCCGTCGGCGGTTCGGGCTCCTTCAACCTCGCCAGCAGAGTGCCCAGTTCGCGCAATGCCAGCGCAGGGCTCTCGGCATCCACACCCATGCCGAGCGCGACGCGCTTCACCGTGCCGAACAGGTTGCCGAGCACCGGCATCGCATGCCCGGCGGGCTTCTCGAACAGCAGCGCCGGCCCTCCCGCCTTCAACACGCGAGCGCAGACCTCGGTCATTTCATGGCGTGGATCGATCGTCGCGGCAATGCGCTTCAATTCGCCGCGCACCTCAAGCTGGCTCAGAAAATCGCGTAGATCGCGGTATTTCATCGAATGATTGCGGCGTAATCGCGGCCGCCAATTAGCATGTCTAACATGAGGCCCGTGAAGATCACTGCTCCCACCCAGTTGTTATTTAGAAACGCCTTGAAGCAATGCTCGCGGTCGCGCCCACGTATGAGCCGGTATTGATGCCAGACGCAGCCGGCCGCGGCGGCCAGGCCGAGAAAATAAATGACGCCAAGGCGCTGCCAGGTACCTATCGCGGCCATGCCTGCGAGAAATATGGCGTGGCAGGCCATCACCGCGGCCACGTCATGACGGCCGAGCAGGATTGCCGATGAATGGACTCCGATCTTGATGTCATCGTCACGATCGACCATCGCATACTCCGTGTCATAGGCGATGATCCAGAACAACGTTGCCGCCATCAGCGCCCAGGCTATCGCCGGCAAGGTGCCACGCTGGGCGGCATAGGCCATGGGAACACCGAAACTGAAAGCGATGCCGAGGCCGGCCTGCGGAAACACGAAAAAGCGCTTGAGGAACGGGTAAATTACCGTGAACGCAACCGCAGCGAATGACAGATATACCGCGAGCCGGTGGAGCTTCAGCACGAGAGCAAAAGCCAGCAGAAGCAGCGCGGCGGCCACAATGACCGCTTCCACCAGCGTCACCGTGCCCGCCGCCAGCGGCCGGTCGCGCGTGCGCTTCACCTGCGGATCGAAGTTTCGATCAGCGATATCGTTGATGACGCATCCGGCGGAGCGCATCAGCACGGTGCCCAGAAGAAACACCATCAGCACGTCGAGACGCAACCATCCCGGCGCCGCCAGCCACAGCGCCCACAGCGTCGGCCATAGCAGCAGCAGGATACCGATCGGCTTGTCGAGCCGCATCAGCCGCTCGTAGGCGTCGATTCTCTCGATCAGCCGCACAGGTCCAGAATTCCCGGAAGAAAGACTTCGGTCACCAGTATAGGGGAATTGCCCCGTATGAATATCGAGCGCCGCGCCCATAACGCCGGCAAGCGCAGGCCGGTTGCGGCGCATGCCAGGGCATGAATTTCATCGCGCGGACCGAGCTTGCGAAAGCGCAGCGGGTGACGCCGCACCCGGGGGTCGGCAAACAGGGCGGCACCCAGCGGCCTTGCGCCGAGGCGCACGAGGCCGCGCCACGACCCGCGCAGCTCGGCGAGGCGCGTCACGCTGTGCGCAAATACCACGCGTGTGCCCGCGCAAGTCAGAAAAACCTCGCGCACTAATGCGTGCTGGCCGCGGCCGCCCGCAACCATGCGTTCGTCGCGCGCGGCCCGGCGCGGCCCCTGATACACCAGCTCGACCCGTAACGCCGCGCAGTGCGCGCGCACGCGGTCGGTCAGCGAGCCACGGTCGATCAGCCAGCGCCGGTAGCCAGCAGCCCCTGTGGCGAGGCGCCGGCGCCAGTCGCGGTCGAGCGGAACTGCGCCCCTGTCGCTGTGCCTGCTGGGCATGGCGCTACCCGCTATACCTTGAGCAATTCATTATTCGCGCCCAGCCAGCGTGCCAGATGGCTGCGCGCGGCCTCCGGCTCCTCGCGCAGCAGCCGTTGCGCGACCGAGCGCGCCTCGTCGAGCAGATCGAGGTCGGCGTCGAGGTCGGCAAATTTAAGCATGGGCACGCCGCTCTGCCGCGCCCCGAGCAACTCCCCCGGTCCACGCAACCGCAGGTCATGGCGCGCGATCTCGAAGCCATCGCTGGTCTCGTAGATGATCTTCAGCCGCTCGCGCGCCATGGGCGAGAGCGGGTTGTGGTAGAGAAGGATACATGCGCTTGCGTCTGCGCCGCGCCCGACCCGCCCGCGCAACTGGTGCAATTGCGCAAGACCCATGCGCTCTGCGTGCTCGATCACCATCAACGTCGCATTGGGCACATCCACGCCGACCTCGATCACCGTGGTCGCGACCAGCAGCTGAATCGCGCCATCCTTGAAGCCCGTCATGACCCGCGCCTTGTCCCCGGGCTTCAGGCGGCCGTGGACAAGGCCGAGCTTTAGCTCGGGAAATGTTGCCGCGAGCGCGGCGTGCGTATCGAGCGCGGTTTTCAGCTGCAACTGCTCGGACTCCTCGATCAGCGGGCACACCCAGTACGCCTGGCTGCCGGCCATGCACGCGTCGCGGATGCGCTGGATGACCTCACCGCGACGCGCCTCCGACACGAGGCGCGTCGCGACCGATGCGCGCCCGGGCGGCATCTCGTCGATCACCGACACGTCGAGATCGGCGTAATAACTCATTGCGAGCGTGCGCGGGATGGGGGTCGCGCTCATCATCAGTTGATGCGGATGCGCGCCGCGGTTCGTGCGCGCGCCCTTCATCCGCAGGGCGAGCCGCTGGTGCACGCCGAATCGCTGCTGCTCGTCGATGATCGCGAGCCCGAGGTTCTTGAACGCGACTTCCGCTTCGAATAACGCATGCGTGCCCACCGCAACCATCGCCCGGCCGCGGGCGACCTTCTCGAGAGTTTGTAACTTTTCGGTTTTTTTTAAGCCACCGGCGAGCCACACGACCGGGATGCCAAGCGGCAAGAGCCAGCGCGTGAACTGCGCGAAGTGCTGCTCCGCGAGGATTTCGGTAGGCGCCATCAACGCCACCTGGTAGCCGTTCTCCACGCACTGCAGTGCCGCCAGCGCAGCCACCACGGTCTTTCCGCTGCCGACGTCGCCCTGCAGCAGCCGCTGCATCGGGTACGGCCGGGCGAGGTCGGAGCGAATCTCGGCAAGCGCCTTGTGCTGGGCGCGGGTCAACTCGAATGGCAGCGTCTCACGCAACGCGCGTGCCGCCTGCCCGCGCGGGCGCAGCGCGGGCGCGCCTGCCGATTTGCGCCGGCGATAGTGCTCGCGCATCGAGAGCTGTTGCGCGAGCAACTCGTCGAACTTGACCCGGCGCCACGCGGGATGGCGACGCTGCTGCAGCGCCTCCCGCGGCACCTGCGGCAGCGGATTGTGCAGCAACGTCACGGCTTCGCCAAACGGCAGCAATCCCAACTTCTCCCGCACCGCGCGCGGAAGCGTGTCCGTAAGATCACTGTCGGCGAGCGCGCGGGCGATCAAGCGCCGCAACGCATCCTGGGTGAGTCCTGCCGTAGTCGGATACACCGGTGTCAAAGCGTGCGCGACCGGGGTCCCGTCTTCAACGACGCGATACCTGGGGTGGATTATTTCCGGCCCGTGAAAGCCGTGGCGGATCTCCCCGAAAGCGCGCACGCGGCTGCCTGCAGTTAGCTGCTTCAGCTGGCTTTGATAGAAGTTGAAGAAACGCAATGTCAAAACGCCGCTGCCGTCCTCGATATGGCAGACGAGCTGGCGCCGCGGCCGGTACTGGATGTTGCACCTGGCAACTTTGCCTTCGACCAGCACCGGCTGGCCCGGCGGCGCTTCGCCGAGGGAATAGAGCCGCGTCTCGTCGTCGTAGCGCAGCGGCAGGTGGAGCACGAGATCAAACCTGGAGGCAATGCCCAGCTTGGCCAGCCGCGTCAGGACCGCGCTGCTCAGTCCGGACAGTGAGGGGTGATGAGTGACGAGTGACGAGTCAGGACGTGCCCGTGCCATCTCTTGCACCCATCACTCATCACCCGTCACTCGTCACTCCAGGTGCATGACGGCGTCGATCTCCACCTGCGCCGCGCGCGGCAGGCTTGCCACCCCGACCGCGGCACGCGCGGGATAGGGCGGCGCGAAGTACGTCGCCATGATCTCGTTCACCAGCGCGAAGTTGCCGAGATCGGTGAGATAGACCGTGAGCTTCGCCACGTCCTTCAGGTCGCCGCCCGCAGCTTTCGCCACCGCCTGCAGGTTCTGGAACACGCGGTGGATCTGGGGACCGACGCCGGCGACCATCTCCATCGTCGCGGGATCGAGCCCGATCTGGCCAGCGAGGTAGACGGTCGGGCCGCAGCGCACCGCCTGCGAGTAAGTGCCGATCGCCTTGGGCGCGGCATCCGTGTGGACGATCTGTCTGGCCATCGTTCTCTCCTCAGTTCACTCCTCAGGAAGGGAGCTTCAACACGTACTTGGCGAGGATATTGCGCTGGATCTCGCTCGAGCCGCCGTAGATGGTCGCGGGGCGCGAATAGTAGAAGGGATTCAGAAAATCGGTTTCCACGCCGGCGACGTCCTGCACGCCCGCGATGACGCCCTGTTCGGCGCCGGCCTCGATCAGGAGCTCGGTCAGGCGCTGCCAGGTTTCCATGGTCCAGATCTTCAGCATCGAGACATCCTGCCCGAGCGGCTCGCCGCGTTTGACCTGCTCGACGAAACGCCCGTAGAGCGCCGCGCCGTCCTCGATATCGAGCTTCAGCGCGATGAAGCGGTCGGCGAAACCGGGATCCCCGAGCAGCCCCTTGGCGCGAGCGACGGCCTCGAGGCGGTTCAACGCATACTGCGGCCGGCGCGGACTGCCGATTCCCAGGCGCTCGAAGCCCAGCAGCGCCTTTGCCACCGTCCAGCCGTCGTTCAACGCCCCGACCAGCGTGTCGCGCGGCACGCGGACGTTGTCGAAAAATACCTGGCAGAACTCCCCGTGCCCGGCGATGTTGCGAATCGGGCGCAGCGTGATGCCCGGGGTCTTGATATCCACCAGCAGGAAACTGATCCCCTGCTGTTTCTTCGCCGCCTTGTCGGTGCGCACCAGCAGGTAGATGTGGGTGGCGTCATCGGCGAGCGAAGTCCAGATCTTCTGGCCGTTGATGACGAACTCGCTGCCGTCGATCACCGCGGCCGTCTGCAGGCTCGCGAGGTCGGAGCCCGCGTTCGGTTCCGAATAGCCCTGGCACCAGATGTACTCGCCCGAGAGCGTGCGTGGCAGGTACTGCGCCTTTTGCGCCTCGGTGCCAAAGCGCATGATCAGCGGTCCCACCTGCGTGATGCCCTGGTCGGGCGGCCGGGCGCATCCATAGCGCTCTAATTCTTCCAGGTAAATCAACATCTTGCCCGCATCCAGCCCCATGCCGCCGTGCTCGCGCGGCCAGTTGGGCGCGATCCAGCCCATGGCGTGGAGCTTGCCCCACCAGCCGCGCATCTCGTGCCAGTGCGCGCGGTGCAGGATGAAGCGCAGCGCCACCGGATATTCGCGCTCGATAAACGTGCGCACGTCGCGGCGGAACGCCTCGTCGCTCATCGCGTTGTAGTCGGGTGTTGCAGTCGATGCGCTCATGTCGATGCCTCCGCGGTGAGCCGCGCATAACGGCGGCGGTGCCAGGTCGCGCCGCCCAACCACGCCGCGAGGGTCATCGCGCGCTTGAGATACAACCCGGCATCGTAGTCATCGGTGAAGCCGATCGCCCCGTGCAGTTGAATCGCCTCCCGCGTGATTTTCAATGCAGCATCCGCGCAGCGCGCCTTGACGCGGCTTGCGGCCGCCGCGCGCGCCGCGGGACCGGGGTTCCCGTCGAGGGACGCCAGCGATTCCTCGAGCACAGCGTCCGCCACTTCCTTGTGAATGTGAAGGTCCACGGCTCGGTGCTGCAACGCCTGGAACGACCCGATCGGTCTTCCGAACTGCACGCGCGTCTTGATGTAATCGAGGCTCATCTCGAGCGCGCGCTCCGCCACGCCCGCAAGTTCCGCCGCCGCGATCGCATTGGCGTGGTCGAACGCCCGCTCCAGCGCCGCCACGGCGGCCGCGCCGCTCACCGCCACGTGCGCCTTCGGCACCAGCGCGTCGCGCAATGTCAGCGTGCCGAACGCGCGGCCGTCGGCAAGCGTTTCGAGCTCGAGCTGCGCCCCCGCCGTAGCGCGCGGCATCCACAGCAGTACGACGGCATCGTCGGCGCGCGCGGTGACGAGGAATGCGTCAGCCTGCGCCGAGCCCGGGATGAAGCGCTTCGTTCCGTTCAGCTTGTAGCCGCCCTCGAACGGAATCGCGCTCGCGCGTATCGTTGACGCGTCGAGTACGCCCGCTTCTTCCTGCCATGCCAACGCGGGCAGCACCTGGCCCGCGACCAGTTGCGGCAGCAGTTCGTGCTTGAGCGCCTCGTTATCCGCGGCGACGAGCGTGGTTGC
>Ga0075301_1000070_pt1 | contig 16966 bp, 21 predicted proteins | sample Browns_TuleA_D1_FD_120053 | JGI IMG/M metagenome (GOLD analysis project Ga0075301, IMG submission 120053) | Natural and restored wetland microbial communities from the San Francisco Bay, California, USA, that impact long-term carbon... | ecosystem: Environmental > Terrestrial > Soil > Wetlands ... | reverse complement strand
ATCTAAATCATTTAGATCCTTTTAATTTTATAATTCCTCAAGAAAGTATAGAATGGTCTGCTGTGATCGGTTGGAGAATAGCAACTTACTACGTCCCAATTATTGTAACCTGGTTATTATTGGTAAAACTAGCTTTGAGTAAATATACTAAACCTAATATTTCGTAGAAACCGCTTTATCATTAAAATAGGTTCATCGAAATGTGAAATTCAAGGATAAAGTTGTTGTAATTACTGGTGCTTCAAGTGGAATTGGAGAGGCATCCGCAATTCAATTTGCTAAAAAAGGAGCAAATGTAGTTCTAGTTGGAAGAAGAAAAGAAAAATTATTTGAATTAGAAAAAAAACTTTCTGAATTTAATATTCTAACTCTGGTATGCGCTTGTGATGTCTCAAACAAATTACAGGTAAAGGAAATGGCTAAAAAAGTAATTGAGAAATTTGGGAAAATTGATATTTTGGTAAATAATGCTGGTTTTGCAATTTATGGAAATGTATTAGACTTGAATATTGAACAGATTGAATCTCAAATGAGTACAAATTACTTTGGAATGATATATTGTACAAAAAACTTCCTTACCAAAATGATTGAGCAAAATTCTGGACACATTGTGAATATAGCATCTGTAGCAGCAAGTTTTGGCTTACCTGGTCTTGCTTCGTACTGTGCTTCAAAATTTGCAATGCTTGGATTTTCTGAAGGCTTGAAACATGAACTTAAAGGAACTAAAGTGGGTGTTACTGTGGTAAGTCCAATTATGGTTAGAACTAACTTTTTTAACCATTCTTCATTTGAATCAATGCCAAAATTTTCACCAACGTCATTAAGTGCTGAAACTGTTGCAAAGGCAATTCTTAGAGCTGCAAACTCATCAAGGCTTGAAATAATTGTGCCTACGGTAGTAAGGGGTGCAGTTTGGATAAAACAAACTTTCCCATATTTAATTAACCCAATCATTGGATCAGTATTTAAAAAATACTTAGAATCTAAAGAAAAATCAAAATAGATTGATTATTCTTCAATTTCTTCTGCTGATTCATCTGAACTAACATCTAGAAGCTCCATCTTTTTTAAATTAAATTGATAAATTGCATCCATATCAATTTCTTTTTCTTTTTTCAGAAATTCGCTTACTTTTTTACTTAGTGGAGCTTTTAATGATTCAAAAGTAAATTCATAGACAACACCGCGTTCCAAATCTGTAGATTTAATATTTTTTGGTAAATCTAAAGTAACTATATGTCTGCCATCTTCTACTGGTTCGTATAACTGCGCATCTACTTTGGAATCCTGATCGTAAATTTCAAGAATATAACCTGTTTTAGTTTCTTCTTTTGGTTTTTCAAATTTAGCATTTTGAATTTCATCTGTAACCCACTTTGGAATGTCTTCTTTCTTTTTTACCATAATATATCATCCTCTATCTCTGTTGTTTGTCTTTCTTACTTTTTTGCCACCAATCTAAGTAGTCGTATTGTCTGTCTTCACGAGTAGATTCTCGTCGATTGAGTCTATCTTTAATATCACTAATTTGTTCTCTTGTTGCATATAACCCACATTTTTTACAAATAAAATGTTTAGTGGATATATCAAATTTCATTGGAAATTCCCCTTCAACTGGCATTTCACTCTCAACAGGGTCTTCAGTTTCTCCTGAGGCTGCTTGTTTTGCAAATATAGCTTTCTTTTTTTTCGCAACACATTCAGGGCAATCTGGCAATGATTGTTATCCCAAATTTTTCAATAAAAGCGTTGCCACATTTCATAGGAATCTACTTTAGAATAGTTTCTGGTACGCGGATTATATCGTCATCCCTTTCGGTCAGTTCGCCCATCGAACATACCGCGTACCAGATCATAATTTATTCTCAGAAAATATTATTATACCTTCTTCTATAACACATCACGGACAATTTTTGCTGTAGATTCTGCTCCATTTGCCATAAAATTTTTAGAAAAATCTTCTAGTTTTTCTTGAAACTTGTTGTAATTTTTTCTGATCTTACTTATTGCATCAATCACCTGATTTTTATTTTGAGCTATAATTCCCAGATTTTTTTCTTCAGCCCATCTTAAGTTATTCGTATGTTCATCATACACAGGTATTCCAATAATTGGTTTTGAATTAACTCCTAGAATCTCACCCATAACAGTGTGTGAACCATTTATCACTGCATACTTGCAAAAATGTAATACTGTTTGTTTTTCAGTTTCAGTCAAAAACCCAATATCAATTTGAATCCAATCAATTTTTTTTTCTACAGCATCTAAAATTGAATATTTTTTTCCATCCTTTCCTAGAACTCTATCAATTGATGAATCATTTCTGGCATGAGAAACAATTCTTTTCTCATTTTTTATTTTATTGTCATGAAAAACTTCTTCATATTTTTCTCCAGTCACATTATTAGTTGATCTATTTCCTGTACGCATCCAATATCCAAATTCGTTGTCCTGAATTAACTTCTCTAAATAGGTTGTGAGTTTTTTCTTGAATATTTTTTTAGTTGCAAAATGTCCAACATAAGTCACCTTCTCTTTTACTTCTTTGGTAAAATTTAGATTATATTCACATATTGTATATGGCGGAGGAGAATCAGCTACAATAATTCGTGATGCTTTAGCAATTTGTTTTGATATAAAAACTACTGATGGATAAAAGTAAAACCTTGATTTCCATAGTTTAGGACGGAATTGATTTGTTACAAAGAGGCTTGTGATCCCTCTATTTTTTGCTAATACGTTTGAACCCATATCTCCATCATTTATCACGAGATCAAACTTTTCCTTGTTGAAGAGTTTTCTTTCTTCTTTAAGATAACTTGAAATTTGTTTTAGTAAAGGAGGATTTTTTGATATAGGAAAAAGAATATTTAGCATCGACAAGGTAACACTAGGACCCATCTTTCCATCAATGGGAGTTGGCATCAATATTTCATGAATCAAGTGCTGCTTTGATGGAAATCTTTCTAATAGTTTTTGAAAAATTTCTCCTTTGCTTGAATAATGAATTTCATATTCATCTTTGAAACATTCTGTAAGATTATCATTTAATGTCATCATTCTTGAAAAATGACCACTTCCCCAAGGATAGATGAATTCTCCTATTTTTTTCACATACTCAAATCAAATGATGGTGTTTAAATTTTCAATGATTTGATTCCAATCCATCAAGAATATCATGAACGTTATTGGGGCCTACGGTTATTGTAACAACTCTTTTTGTTTCAAGTGCCTTCTTGGCAATTTCTTGAACATTATTTTTACCTCCTAATACTGAACTAAACTTCAATTTACCTAGCCTTTCTATTTGTGATAAGTATTTTTCTAATCCAATTTCTTTCGCAGAATCAAGAATGTTTTCATCAATCCCTGAAAGTGGAATAAGTGGGATTAGGTTTTTTTGATAAACTCTTTTAGTAATTTTATCTATAAAAAATTGAGGGAATATTAATGGAGAAACTGCTAAAGATATTCTTTTTAATTTATTTAAGCGAGCAATGGACAAATTAATTTCTGTTATTGTCTCAACTAATAACAAATAATTTTGTGCACTAGTCCCATTAATTAAAATCCGGAAAAACTCTAATTCAATCTTTGATTTTAGCATACGAGGAATTAAATTATTTACAATTTTTACTAAATTTAGTAAATCAGATTCTTTATGGTAACAGACAATAATTTTTACATCAAATCCTTCTCTAATTGTCTCTAGACAAGAAACTGCAGATAATTCATCGTAAATACAAGAAAGGATCTTTTCTTTTTGAGAATTATTTGGTATTCCATTTTTTCCTTTATCTGTGAAAATACATACATAGGCATTTGATTTAGTCAAGTATGTATAGAGAAGTTTATCATATTTCTCTTCAGTTCCAGGTTTTGCTCCAAACTTGATAGATTTTTCTATAAGAGCAGATGTCGCAGTAATTTCTACGTCTTTTGGAAGATATCCTTTTGCATGACCTTCTACTTTAACATAAAACCGATCTCCTTTTAGCAATAGATTAGAACCAATTTTTGTAATTGCTGAAACTATGGTATCATATTCATTTTTCACTTGCTTAGCAATTGCAACCCTTTCTATTCCAAAAAGTAAATTTATTGCAGACGAGGCAAAAACTGGATCATTGGCCTCAACTATTATTATCGAATTATCTTTTCTTATTTTTTGAAATTTCTGATCATGTATTTCAAGAATTTTTTTAATATTGGATATTAGTAAATTTAGTTTATTATGCGCAAATACTGCGGGAAAAATAATTACTGAAGCGTTATCACTCATCTCATTTTGTTATATCAAGAGGTTTATAATTTTAGAATGATTTTTCATGATAAGTTCTCGTAATGATTATAAAACAATTAAAATCTTCATTAATTATGAGCAAATTCACATCAGAGCAAATAGCAGATCTTAATAATAAACTAAAAACTCCTGAAGAAGTTCTAAAATGGGGCCTAGACAATTTACATCCAAAATTAGCATTAGCCTCAAGTTTTGGAGCAGAGGACGTGGCAGTTATAGATATGCTAATGAAGATTAATCCAAAATCCAGAATATTTACTCTTGATACTGGAAGATTAAATCAAGAGACATACGACGTAATGGATGAAATCCGTAAAAAATACAATACAGATATTGAAATTACATTTCCAGATGCTCAAGAAGTTATAGAGATGGTTCATGTTAATGGAATGAATCTTTTCTATGATAGTCCTGGAAATAGAAAGTTATGTTGTGGTATACGAAAGGTACACCCACTTAACAAAATGTTATCTACACTTGATGGTTGGATTACTGGTCTTCGAAGTGATCAAACTCAAAATAGAGGAAATTCAACCAAAATTGAAATTGATGAACAACATGGTGGTATGATAAAAATAAACCCAATTATAGATTGGACATGGGATCAAACCTGGGATTACATTAAAGCAAATAATATTCCGTATAATAAATTACATGACAAAGGTTTTCCAAGTATTGGTTGTGAGCCATGTACTAGAGCAATAAAACCTGGGGAAGATTTACGAGCAGGCCGTTGGTGGTGGGAACAAGATTCTGAAAGAGAATGTGGTTTACATATGGATCATAAAAAATAGTTACCTTGTCGCAAAGCTATGGAATAACTAAACCACATGGTGGAAAATTAGTAAATAGAATTTCAAAAAAAGATACTTCTGGATTATTTTCAATTTCAATTAGTGATGATCTTGCAAATGATGTTGAAAACATTGCTGATGGGATATTCAGTCCATTAGAGGGATTTTTAGGTCAACAAGATTTTGAAACTGTTTCAAGTAGAGGAAGACTTGCAAATGATATACCATGGACAATTCCAATTGTGTTAGATGTTGATGAATCAACCGCAAAAAAAATGAAAGATGCAGGTGAAGTTCTTTTAAAAAATACTAAATCACTTGGATTTGCAATTTTACAAGTAGAAGAAACATATAGATATGATAAAGAAAAAACTGTTAAGGGAGTTTATGGAACTACAGACATAAAACATCCTGGTGTTGCAAAAACATTTTCAATGAAAGACATTCTTGTAGGAGGAAAAATTGAATACATAAAAAGACCTGAAGAAAGCACAATAAGAAAATACAGAAAAACCCCACATCAAACTAGAGAAGAATTTCAAAAAGCTGGTTGGAAAACTATTGTAGCTTTCCAAACTAGAAATCCTCCACACGTTGCCCACGAAATGCTCCAAAAAACCTCTCTCACTACTAGGGATGGTATTTTCATTAACCCTTTAATTGGTAAAAAAAAATCAGGTGACTTTGTTGACGAGGTCATCATAAAATGTTATGAAACTCTCATAGAGCATTATTACCCAAAAAATAGATGCCAACTTGCTACTCTACATACTGAAATGAGATACGCAGGTCCCAAAGAAGCAATACATCATGGAATAATGAGACAAAATTATGGTTGTACGCATATTATTATCGGTAGAGACCATGCAGGAGTTGGTAATTACTATGATCCATTTGCTGCCCAAAAAATATTTGATGACTATCCTGATTTGGAGATAACACCTATTTTCTTTCCTGCATTTTTTTATTGTAAGAAATGTCTTAATTTTACAAACAACAGAGTTTGTCCTCATGATGTTGAATCAAGAGAAGAACTTAGCGGAACAAAACTTAGAGCAATGATTCTTGAAGGTAAATCACCTTCTGAATTTATTCTTAGACCAGAAGTTTCTAAGATTATTATGGATTACAACAAACCTTTTGTTGACTAGATTTTTATTCATGCTACATCGAGCTTCATTGTGAAGCACATTCTAGCATTCTTTACACTTTTTTCAATTCTTCTTGTTCCTGCATATGCTCAATCTCAACAAAACCCTTCCTTAGTTCTAGAAACAATTGAAATTCCTTCAGATAATTTTAACACAGTTTCCCGTGATTCAGTAATCATAGATTTAGAAAATCCACATACAATTAGTTGGCAGATAACAATAAAAAATAACTTAGTATATGCTAATCCAAATGGTAACGCAGTCATAAGATTTTATGATCAAATAAATCCTGAAAAATTTATAGAAATTGGAATGGGTAGTCCACCAGAAGATAAATTTTGGTTGGCAGTACAGATTCCAAATGACACCGGATATGTGATAGTTCATAGTAAAACTGAGCGAGGATGGATTCAAACTTCAAATCAAATCATGGCATATACTGAGAATGCATGATTAACAGTAAACAATGGAGAACGGATAGTTCTAACAAATTTAGATATTGGATCTTTTCAGATTGGATCTTATTCCGTTTTTGGGATGGAAAGTTCAACTGATCCTCCTGCAATAAATTCAGGTAGTCTTAAAATGGAATTTATTTCAGGAGATCCAACTAAAAATCAATATGCTCTTTTTCCATTCTTTTTAGCAGGCGGAGTTGGAATTATTGTTGCAATATTACTAGTTACTAAGAAGCGTACTTAGTTTTATAATATTTGCACTGATTTTTGATTTTACAAACAGTACATTGGGGTGATACGGGTTTACAAATATTTTGACCATACATTACAAATGTATCATTAATTTTAAGCCAGTATTTCTTAGGAATTTTTTTCATTAATTCAAGTTCTGTTTCTTCAGGGGTTTTTGTACTAACAAGACCTAATCTATTTGAGATCCTATGAACATGAACATCAACAGGAATTGCAGGCTTGTCAAATGCATAAACGAGAACACAATTTGCAGTCTTTCTTCCAACACCTGGAAGCTGTAGAAGTTCATCTATGGAATTAGGAACCTTTCCCTTATACTTTGAATTAATTATAGATGCAACATCAATAATTCGTTTAGCTTTGACATGATAGAATCCAATTGACCTTATTATCTTCTCAATATCTTTGACTTTGGCCTTCGAAAGTGACTGTGCAGATTTATATTTTAAAAATAATTTTTTTACTACTTTTGCAGTATTCTCATCTTTTGTTCTAGCCGATAAAATAGTTCCAATAAGTATGCTAAATGGCCCACCAGTCTCTGCCTCATGGAGTTCTCTCAGAGCAGTCATTCGGGGTGGTTTTACCGCATTCATTGTATTTATCATACCTTGAAGAATTGTTTTCATAACTACCATTGACATTGATTCTATTAGAATGTAAACTCGAAAAACAAAAAACAGTAAGACTTTTTCCCATTTTTGTAATTTATTATACAAATATTATATCTGTCAAAGAGAAGAGTCAATAATGGAACTAACAAAAGATGAAGAAGCAGCCCTAAAAGGTGAAAGTGGGGAAACCTTACAACTTGCCTACCGAATTTTGGTAGCAACGGGTGAAGCTACTAATGCAGAAAAACTTGTTCCAATTAAATGGGCACATGTTTCTGGTGTAAACTATAATACAATTGGTGATGCAGGAGAAGAGTTTCTATCTCATCTTAGTAATGATGCTAAGGTCAAGGTAAAAACTACGGTTAATCCAATGGGTTATGATATTGATAATGTTTCAAATTATAATTTAGATGAAGAGTTTATAAAAAAACAAGAAAGTATTAGAAAATCATATGAAAGAATGGGAATAACGCCATCATTTTCTTGTATACCGTATGAAATATTTGATTTACCAGAAAAAGATACTCAAGTATCATTTGCAGAGACTAATGCTGCTATCTATGTCAATTCTATTAGTAATCTAAAAACAAACAAAGAGAGTGCATTTAGTGCATTAGCAAGTGCTCTTACAGGAAAGAGCCCCTATTCTGATTTACGAAAGGATCTTGTTCCTCCCAATCTAACAATTAGAATGAAGTTAGACAATCCAAACGAATTAGATTTAGGAATGTTAGGATTCTTTGCAGGAAAAATAGCTGATAGTTCTGTTAGAATTTCTGGCTTAAATAAAATGGATAGACGTAGCTGTAAATCCCTTTGTGGTGGAATGGGCACATCAGGTAGATGTGGAAAATTTATCCTAGAAAATAATGATGAGAATTCAGAAAAAGTCGATTTTGATAAAGAAGAAAAGCAAAAAGTTTACGATGAATTAAACACTACTGATTCTAGTGATCTAATTACACTAGGCAGCCCACAACTAGGTTTGGAAGAATTATCTGATCTTACTTCCATGCTTAAAGGTAAATCATTTAAAAAAAGATGTATGATTTTCTGTCCACGAGCTATTCAAAACCAAGCTCTCAAACTAGGATACACAAACGAGTTAAAACGAGCTGGCTGTGAAATTCTTTCAGATTGTTGTACCTGTCTTACTCCACTCATAGATAAAAAAAATATTGATGGTGTGACCACTAACAGTATTAAGGGTGCATATTATCTAAAGAATTCAAACGGTGTAGATGTTAATCTAAAACCATTATCAAAAATAGTTGCAGAGGAAACAAAATGACTCTAAAAATTATTGTAAAAGGTAAGGCTAAGGGAAAAATTATGAAATCTAATACACCAATAAATTTTCTTGGTGCAGTAGACAAAAAAACAGGAATAATACGAGATAATAATCATGACATGTTTCAAAAATCTCTAAAAGATGTTATCCTTGTTTTCCCCCATGGAATTGGAAGTAGTGTTGGAGCTTATACAATTTATTCTCTTAAATCAAATGATTCGGCACCAGCTGCTATGATATGTGCAAAAGCGGATCTTTCTGTTGTCTCAGGATGTGCAATGGCAAATATTCCACTTGTTCTTGCATCACAAGACGATTATGATTCATTAATAGATGGAAAAGAAGTTACATTAGATACTGAAGCTGATAAAATTCTATAGAATCACTTGAGATACCCTTCCATTAGGACTCTGCTCTTTGAAAACAATTCCCTCAAATTTTTCAATTATGGTTTCTTTTTTTTTCCACTGATCTTTAGGGAGACCTGCTTTCTCGCAAGTATGTTCTAAGAATTGTTCTTCATTCCAACCATATTCTTGGGGAACTTGGGGTAAAAGCAATCCAGAATTAAATCCACTCTTTACAATTAGACCATCTCTTCCTACTTTGATCTTTGAGGGATAATCAGATGTATTTTCTACTTTTATTTCCACGGGTGAAGTTAAGACTGTAACTTCAAAAGTAATTTTATCTAATTCCTCCGATTTTATAGGATTGAATCTAGGATCCTCAGTAGCTGCTGCCAAAGCAGCATCAGCTAATGCATTGAAAAGTTTTTTGGTGGGTAAAGGATAGCCTATACATCCCCTTAGTCCTTGAGGGTTGTTTATTGTTACAAATACTCCAGAATTAAATGAAAAGGTATTTTCAAACTTTTCATCTAATTTCATTTTTTTATTATTTTTAAGAAATTCTGTTACAACTGCCCTTGCTTTTTTAACAAGAGATTCCCCCTCTGATTCAGATATTTTGTAATAGTTTATCATTTAGTTCTGCATTAAATTTTTGTAGGTTTTTAATATGAGTTCCTTCCCAGTAAATCTTTCCACAATTACCACAAGTCCAAAAATCATTTGTATTTTCAAAAACCCCTATAGGAACCTTTTTTGATATATCCTTTTTTTCAGTATATTTTAGCTCTCCATTACATATAGGACATCTTGAATTACTATCACTTATAGTACATTTTCCAAGATTTACATTCTTATTGATCTGAACTAACTGTTCTATTTCTTTATCCTTTGTTATCTGAATGCTAGCTATTTGGTATTTTTTGGCTTTATGGATAAGCTGTAAATCTTTAGTAATAATTATTCGGTTTTCTTTTTGTGCAATTTGTAATAGATTTTCATCTTCTATACTAGAAGAATAAAGAGAATCATATCCTAATAGTCGAAGTTTTTTTGCAAGCTTTCCAAGCATTGCATCTACAATAAAGCGAGATTTTTCATTACTCACTTCCTTGTTCACCAAATCCAGATTCAACTATATGACTATCACCGGCAGGCAATACCCGGACAAATTCATCAATGCTTAATGATTTTGCAGCATTATCTGTTATTTTATTAAACTCTAGCTTTATTTTTTTTGCAATCTCAACCATTTCATATCCAGCTGGTTCTATTGTCACATAACAAATACTATTTTTTTTGATGGGTTCGGGAGGTCCACAAGAGATTAAATAATCATTGTTTTGTTTAACTAGACCCACTGCAAGCTTTAAAGTTGAAATATTAACATAATTGCGTTGTCCTTCAATTACAAAGGAGCCTTTTGGAAGAAATTGCCCGCTTGGTGCAGCCTTTTTTACTTGTTCAGGTTCAACCCAGTACGCATTTAATCCATACATGGCTTCTCTCCAAGCCCTGCTAAAGCATACAGTAGCATGAGCAATTTCATTTAGACTAGTAGGCAGAATTTCTTTTTTATCATTTTTTAGAATAAAAAAAGGTGAACCATGAATATCAGCATGGAATACTTTGTCATTTTTTTCTATATGTTTTCGTATTATTGCTGTATTTGATGATGAATCTCTTCCTCCTATTGCTAAAATTCCATCTGAAGTATAGAACCATCTATACCTTTCATACCAATTTTTTTTTCTAATTTCTGAAAATGTTATAGATTCTTCTACAACCTTAACCTGAGTCCTTTCTTTTTCTAATTTCTTTTCAGTTTTTCGTTTTAGCTTCTCTATAGAAATAATTGCTGCTGATTGTCGTTTTGATTCATCAAATAATCTAGATGATATAGTTGGAAGAGACGCATCCGGATTTATCTTAATTTTTTCATCATCAATTTTGATCAAGAAAATTCCTTTTTCATTTTTCATTTCTGCTCCTTGTTTCCTTAGCTCTTCAACAGCTTTTGAATCTTTAATTGATGATATTCCTTGAGAAACTAGATTAGTAATTGACTTAGCTACATTAGCTATTTTTGATGATTTTTCTCTTACGATGGAAATTGCTTTAGTCTGTTCTTCTAATTTATTTTCAAGTTCTGAAATATTTTTATTTACAGAATTTGATTGAATAGATTTACCACTTTCAACAATAGTTTCTGTAAATAAAATATCCAAACCTTCCATAAAACTTGGAACATTTGTGTAATGTTTTTCATCATTACCAAGTTTGATTGGATATACATCAGACTTTTTATCATCTTTTACTATTACAGTTTCATGTTTTCCTTCTACAACATTATTTACAATCTCTTTAATTGATTCAAAAATTTTTTTAGTATCTTCATTTGTTAATTGGTTTCCAGAAATTTTTGAATCAATTTTGGATATTCTACATATCTCTTCTGCATATTTTGTTGGTAATCCAAGAGTTCTACCTATCCATTTTGCAGTTGACATTGATGATGATAAAATTTCTTCAAGATCTTTTTGTTTCATATTAAATATATTTACAGAATTTTCTGGAGGCGGAGTATATGTTAATCCAACTTGTAGCTTACGATGTCTTACGTCAATTGAATGTAATAATGCAAGGATTTTCATTTCATTATTACATAAGATAATGTTACCATCACCAAAAAATTCACCAATTATTATGAGTTCTTTATCAAAACCACTAAATGTCAAATATACAATTCTTTCCGCTCCAATTTGTTCTATTTTTGAAAGTTTTAATCGCAACAGATCATTTCGCAATCGTTTTAACAATTTGTTTATCTCTATTTGTTCTACTTTCTTTGAAGTAATCCATAATCCCATTGTAGAGAACATCAAGAGTACATCAGGTTTTTCAGGATGATGTAATTTGAAGAGCAAGCTTTTGCTATTAATTCCATAAATATTACTTACATAGTAATCTAAGGTTTTTTTTGATATGATATTTGTTAGATATCTTAATTCAATTCCAGATAATGTCATAGTAAAATCTCCTGAATCTAAAATTAGATTCTTACTCTTCTTAAATGACTCTACCATCCAAAGATTTTATACGTGGATATCTGAAATCAACCTAGAAATTTCTTGGCTAGACATGATCCGAAGAAAAAAAAGACTCCTGAAGAGCCTGAGGATTCAGAAACAAATGAACTCCCTCCTACTGAACCAGTACAAAATGAGGAAGAGAAGAGTTACACCAAAAAGAAATTAGACCAATTATTTTGGCTAAGAGTTGCACTTGCAGTAATTGGAGGAATTTTGGCTACATTCATCTTTGAATCAATTGAAGGCGAAGACAGAAGATGGGCTTCAATTACTTTTATGATAATTATCTTTATAGTTTCAATTGGTATAGGAAAGAAATTAAATCTCCAATTGCCAAGATCTGATAGAAAAAAACTAGTTACAACAGGTATTGGAAGTTTCATATTCATTTACTTGTTTATGTGGATCTTATCATATACAATAGTGAATCTTCCTAATGAGTCAGGAATTTTAACGCCTTTCACATAGCACTAAAATAGTAAAACAAGATCATCTGTCTAAATGTGGAATTATAAAACACCAGGCATTCCAGATGAGGAATTTGAAAGAACAGAAGAAGTGCCAATCACAAAAGAGGAAGTTCGAGCTATACAAATTAGTAAAGCACGCCTTTCTATTGGACAAACTGTTTATGATATTGGATGTGGAAGTGGTTCCATATCTGTAGAAGCTTCACTTCAAGTGGAATCTTCTGGGAAAGTTTTTGCCATTGACCTTGATTCAAAGGCAGTAGAATTAACAAAGAAAAATCTTGAAAAATTTGGTGTATCTAATGTAAAAGTTATTTTAGGAAATGCAAAAGAAAAAATTTCTGAGCTTCCAGAGGCTGATGCAATTTTTATTGGTGGCACAGGGGGAGATACCAAAGAAATTATTGAACTTTGTATTAGAAAATTAAAATCTGGTGGAAGAATTGTTGTGGGAGTAATTCTAATTGAAACACTTTTTTCTGTTTTGGAAATTATGGATAAGCTTGATTTTACGTCAGTTGATATTACACAGATAACCATATCAAAAAGTCGTAAAACCTCAACTGGTACTATGATGCTTGCAAGAAATCCAGTTACTGTAATTTCAGCTACCAAATCTTAGATCTGTCTAGCTTTTAATTAGGAATTAATATTCCAGATTTCATGCATGAATTAATCTGTGTTGGTTGTGGACCAGGTGATCCTGAATTACTTACTGTAAAAGCTGTTAATGCAATAAAAAATGCTGATGTCATAATATGTCCTACATCTAAAGAAGGAAAATCCAGTATTGCGCTATCCGTTGTTTCATCATTGATTAATAAAGACAAAAATCCAAAAATTGTAAATCTTGTGTTTCCTATGACTAAAGACAAGGACATTCTTGAAAATACTTGGGAAAAAAATTCACAAATTATTGCAGAAAACATATTTACAGGAAAAAAAGTTGTATATCTTACAGTTGGTGATCCATATCTATACAGTACTTGGATATACCTTCACCGTGAGCTCTCAGTCAAATATCCTGACATCAACATTTCAGTTATTCCGGGAATAGTTTCCATGTTTACATTTGCATCTAAGATAGGAATAAGTTTAGCCGAAGGTGCAGAAAAATTGGCTGTAATTCCATCTTGCTACGATCTAAGCAAAGTAAAAGAGATCGCAAAAAATTGTGATACAATGGTTTTTCTAAAAGATGGGAGATACTTTGATCAAGTAATTAATCTCTTACGCGAAGCAGGATTCTCTAAAGACTCCATTTTTGCTATAGGACAAGACCTAGATACAGATAAAGAAATTGTAAAAAAATTAACACTAGGTCAAGTTACTGAAGAAACTATCACATCAAAATATTTTTCAATCATGGTGGTAAAGCGTGTCTAAAGTTTTTTTTGTAGGATGTGGTCCAGGTGACCCTGAATTAATTACCATTAAAGCAAAAAAACTAATTCAAAAAGCTGATGTAATTGTATATTCTGGCTCGTTAATTCCTCCTATAATACTTAAACTATGTAAAAAAGGTAAATTACATGATGCTGCAAAATTAATACGAGAAGAAATTTTTAATCTTTTAAAAAATAATGCAAAAAAAAATAAGCTAGTTGTAAGACTACATGATGGTGATCCAACTATCTATGGAGCAATTAAAGAACAAATTGATAATCTAGAAAAAGAAGGAATAAAATCTGAAATCATCCCTGGGGTAACTTCTTTTTTGGCTTCAGCTGCTGCATTAGGAACACAGCTTACATTACCAGGTATTACTCAAACTATAATTATTACTAGAGCAGAAAAACGAACAAAAGTTCCTAAACGTGAAAAAATTTCTGAGCTTGCTAAACATAAGGCAACTATGATCTTCTATCTGAGTGTTCATCTTCTTTCCGATATTGTAAAAGAAACACTTGCAGGTGGATATCCTAAATCAACCCCTATTGCAGTTGTTTACCGTGCTAGCTGGGATGATCAGAAGATAATCACAGGAACTCTTAATGATATTGTTAAAAAGGTATGGCATGAAAAAATTACCCGTACAGCAATAGTTATCATAGGCGATATTATTAATCCAACTTCTTATGAATATTCAAAGCTATACGATAAGAAATTTAGTCACGGGTATAGGAAGGCAAAAAATAATTAATCATATTTTTAGTTAAATAAAAAAGAAAAAAGATAAGGCTTTGCTTATTGTAAAGTGATTTTCCAAGTGACTGTCAATGTGTCTGCAGACGTTACAGGAATTGCTAAAGAATCCCTCATTGCAAACATATTTCCACTATACGGGGTTCCATTATCAAACAATCCAGATTGTTGTACAGTAGTTGAACTTATACCTGTAAAAGTAAATGGAGTTGCGGTTGTAATTGTAGCTATGGTATCAGTTCCACTAGTATCAATCGTTACGGTACCTGATGTTCTTTGAATCTCACATGTATCTGCAGTTCCACTATTTCCATCACATCCATCTCCTGGACTAGCTGTACTATCATCTAACTGGGTTTTTGTGCTTGTTACCGTTGCTGTGTCGTTACCGATGGCAATGAAGTTAAATCCAGCTGTGCTAGGAATAGTACAAGCAGCAGTTGACGATTTATTAAAGATCATTTGTGCAGAACAATCCTTGCCTTTCTCCACAATCAGATTATCTGCTTGCACGTATTTCTTAATCTCTCCATCCATGCCTCTAACAGTATATTCTACATGGCCTATCATGTATGCAGATTCATTAGTACCTAATTCATTTTCTGCCATTAAAAACGGGGTAGCAGAAATAGCATTAATACTGATGAATCCAACGGCTACTGCTAGAACTGCTCCTAACAGCCCTATGGTCATTGATCTTTTCATTAATTGAGTTATCTTCGCTTGGGATTTATGCATAATGGAATTTATTTTGAACAAATGATTCCATTCTGGCTATATTAAGGGCTAGAAAGGCCCATTTTTTCTTCCAGTTCAATAGAAAGATCCTTTCCTATAGGCTTGGGTTCCTGCCTAATTTCGTTTCCAATATCTTCTGTAGAAGACTCGTTCTCACTTTTCTTATAGTCATCAATTTGGGATAAAATAGCAATTGATGATATCGTAAGAATAACAAATATTGAAGCTATAATTCCAATTATAACAGCCTTTTTCATATAGTATTCTAGTAAAATTGGTCTATAAACTTGCTTTTACAAGTCATTAAAATTTACAAAAACCATTCATCTATTTACAATTTTTTCTTTCACTATGAGAAATGCTCTACTAACAATTTTAATAGTATTATTCTTACCTACACTAAGTGTTGTATTTGCAGAAGAAGATATACTCATAACATTCTCTGATCAAATGGGTAGTTCTGTTTTTGATGGAAAATGGACAGATCAAGTAGAATGGAAATATTCTTCATGGAATAAGATTTCAACAACTAATGGAGATGCAGTACATATTAGATCTGCTCACTATGATAATTTTATCTATATTTTACTAGATGTAGTTGCTGACAGAAGCATTGATCATCTTTCTGATAGAGCAATAATTTGTATTGATGGGTACAATGATAAAACTTCAACACCAGGAGTTGATGATTATTGTTTTCTTGCCTCACTGGATGGTAAACAAGGATTTGTTTATCAAGGTGGATCTCCTTTAGCACTAAATGGGAATTTTAAGAAAATTCAAAACTCTTATGGATTCATAGGTATAGGAGGCATATCGGATCTAAATGACAAATATAGTCAAACACCACACACAAGTTTTGAATTTAAAATACCTTTGAAACTTTTTGAGAGATCTAATGTTTATGGTTTTTATGTTCTAGTATATGACGCAAGAGTAAATCAATATTATTCTTGGCCAGTTGGTATTGAACCATTTAGTCCATTTGATATACCAAGTCCAAGTAAATGGGGTAATTTAGTATCACCAGATAAGTCAATTCCAGAATTTAATCTACCTTTACTTGCATTAGTACCTGCAATTTTTCTTACAATTTATTTCACAAGAATGAAAAAAATAGGACAAATAAAATAAGACTAAATATGAGAAAATTAGTTGAATATGATAGAACAACGTTTTTACAAAAGCAAAAAAACTCTAACCTAGGTTAAAATGAACATTACAATAGTTATTCCTACTTATAATGAAAAAGATACTCTTCCTAGTTTAATTGCTAAACTCACTAATGAGCTAAAAAAAATT
>Ga0075301_1000067_pt1 | contig 17436 bp, 22 predicted proteins | sample Browns_TuleA_D1_FD_120053 | JGI IMG/M metagenome (GOLD analysis project Ga0075301, IMG submission 120053) | Natural and restored wetland microbial communities from the San Francisco Bay, California, USA, that impact long-term carbon... | ecosystem: Environmental > Terrestrial > Soil > Wetlands ... | reverse complement strand
TTTTAAGGTAGTCACAGCCCAGTGTGGTACATCTGCTTGCCCAGTAATTCTTAAAACTAAAAAAGCCTGTGCCATATTCTATTCATCCTTGACTAAATGTTTGGCTAAGGCATTGCAGTACAGCCTTTGATGTTGAATTCATTGTATTAGTAGAACCCTTTGCAGTAGTCCATGCATCCTTTAGACCTGCAAGTTTCAAAAGATTTCTAATTTTTCCTCCTGCAACTAATCCTAGTCCTCTAGGTGCAGGTAAAATTTCAATTGTTACACTTCCTCCTCTTCCACGAACTTTGAATGGAACAGAATGTTGTTGTTCACATCTACATTCCCAGCTTCCACATCCTAATTTTACTGGACTTACGCTAAGATATGCTGCGTTAGTTGCTTTTTCAATTGCAATTCTCATTTGTTTTGATTTACCACGGCCTACACCTAACCAGCCATTTTCATTACCAGCGGCTACTAATGCCTTAAATCTTGTTGATTGTCCATTTGGTGTCATTTTTTGAATAATGCCAACATCGATAACTTCGGTTTTTAGATCTGGTAAAAGTTTTTTCATAATCCCTGCTTCCTGAATTCGATATCCATTTTCTAAAATTTCTTCCATTCCAGTAATTTCTCCAGAAGCGACTTTTTTTCCTAGGTTAGTTTTTGGAATCCATACTTCTTCTTCTCTTGGTTTTCGTTCTCTTCTAGGACGTTGTTGTCTTTGTTGTCTTTGTGGTGTTTGGCTCATGAAGATTTTACCTCAACATCTATTGTTGCTTTTACTTTATCGACATCATTTTTTACCTTCAAATGTTGACCTTTGATTCTGTCCTCCACAGGAAAAGCTTCTGGAGATGCAGGTATTTGTAGACCAGCATCTAGAACTCCCTTTAAAGCAGCTGCCATTCTTTGCGTATACTTGTCTGTACCACGATACAGGATAGCATCTTTGCCACCTTTTGCCAGTGCTTTTTTTCCAGCAAAGTAACCTGTCAGATAAGCAGCTGGAATGTTTTTTCTGGAACCCTTCCAGCCTTTTTTAAGTAAAAATCGAGAATGAGCAGATGCAATTACTTTGTCACCTAATAGTTCAGGTTTGTGTAATTGGACTTGAATATTTTCATTTGAAATTTTAACAGTAACAAAATCTCTCTTACTTTTCAGTAATGCGGTCCTTCGTCGATAGTTAGTTTTTTCATCTCTTAATCTACGCAATATTTTGGAATAGGCCATCTATACGCAGAAATTTGAAATTGCTCTTATAAACGTTAGATGCCTAATAACGACACCAAAAGAGCTTTTTGAGAATGTAATCTATTTTCTGCTTGGTCCCACACCACAGATTGTGTACCGTCAATAACAGAACTTGTTACTTCATGTCCTCTTTTAGCAGGAAGACAGTGCATAAAAATTGCATTTGGTTTTGCTTTTTTCATTAATGATGTATTTACCTGAAATTTTGGGAGAAATTTTTTTTCTCTTTTTGTATCCTTGTTATGAATTGATGTAAATGTATCAGTCATTACTACGTCAGCATTTTTAATTGCAATTTCAGGATTTGTGGTAGTTTCAATTTCAATATTTGTTTTTGATTTTTTGATAACTTGGCTGTCGGGTTCAAATCCTTTGGGAGTTGCTATAGATATATTGATTCCTGATTTTGAACATCCGTAGATAAGAGAATTACAAACGTTGTTGCCATCTCCAATCCAGGCAATTTTTAATCCTTGTAGTTTTTTCTTTTTTTCTTTAATAGTCATTAGATCTGCCAAAGTTTGACACGGATGAAATGAATTAGACAGTCCGTTAATCACTGGTACAGTTGAATTTTTTGATAGAATTTCAATCATCTTATGATCATAGACTCGTGCCATAATGATGTCTGTATAACATGATAATGTGCGGGCAGTATCTTCAATTGATTCTCCACGAGATATTTGAAGCTCATTTGAGGATAAATTCAATGCATGACCTCCCAACTGGAACATTCCGGTTTCAAAGCTTACCCGTGTCCTAGTCGAGGGTTTTTCAAAAATCATTGCTAATGTCTTATTTTTGAGAATGGGTTTTGTCTTACCATTTTTTAGTTCTTTTTTTAATTTATTTGCAAAATCTATAATGTATGAAAGTTCATCCTTATTTAGCTCCTCAAGCGTGAGCAAATCTTTTGTTTTTAATTTCATTTCTTAAACCTACCAAACAGTGAATGTTTCTTTTTTGGTTTCTCTGAATCATCTTTCATTTTTTGTGTATCCTCCTCTTTTGAATTATCATTTGGTTTTGGTCTACCATTTGAAATCCATTTCTTTATTTTAATAGATAGTTCTTGTGCTTGTTGATCGTTTTCTGGAGGAGGAGAATCATACAAGTCTGCATAAAGATTGATGTCTTTAGTGTCTATCCCATCAAAAGGATCAGAGTCGTTTGATGGTTTGATTTCTTCGTATTTTTTGGAAATATGTGATTCTGTTGGAACCTCTTCAATTGTTTGTAATTCAGATTCTTGTAGGGATTCAGCTATTGGTTCCTCTTCTTGTTTTGAATCTATTTTAGTTTCTGTTTCATCAACTTTATCTTTAGTAAAAGAAATCTCTTTTTTGTCATATTTACCAAATACAGTTTCAATAAACAACTCTTTATCAAAAGTTTTAAGATCTTCGTATTCCTGTCCAATCCCCACATAAAGAATCGGTGTAGAAGTTACCTTAACTATAGATAATGCAGCTCCTCCACGTGCATCTGCGTCACTTTTTGTTAATATGGCTGCATCAAATTTTGTATGTTCGTGAAATTCTTTAGCTTGATTAACAGTATTATTTCCTGCCAAAGAATCTCCGACAAAAATTTTAAAATCTGGATTAATTACCTTGGTAATTTTTTCAATTTGTTCCATTAAATTTTTGCTTGTCTGCATTCTTCCAGCAGTATCAACTAAAACACAGTCTATCTTATGTGATTTTGCATATAGCACTGCATCTCGTGCCACAGCTGCAGGGTCAGAGCCATAGTTTTGTGCAATTATCTTTAGATTTAGTCTACTTGCATGTTCTTTTAATTGTTCAATAGCACCGGCTCTAAATGTATCAGCTGCTGCAATTACAACTGAGTATTTTGATTTTTTTAATAGATAAGCTATTTTTGCAAGAGTAGTAGTTTTTCCTGTACCGTTAATACCTACAAATAAAATAATGTAAGGTTGACCAGAGTCTTTTTTTAAAGTAATTTTTGAAAAAATATCAATTTTTCCAGCTGAATCAAACAATCCTGAGATTGTTTCAATAAGGCTATCTTTTACAAATTTTTCAATTTCTTTTTTATTTACCTTTGTTCCAATCAACTTTTCTTTTAGATCAGATTTTATGGAATCAATAACTTCTGTGGCTACATCTGATTCCAATAGGGAGATTTCCAACTGGAATAACACATCTTCAATATCTTTTTCCTTTAGTTCTCTTTCTCCTAAACTTTTAGCTGCGCTTGAAAAAGCATCACGTAAATTTTCAAACATTTTAGTTATCCTTATTGATTTTTATTTTGCGATGTTTGAATAAGGCGATTCATTTCTTGTTTTCCTTTTTCTAAATTCGCTATCACATGTTGTTTTTGTGCAGTGGTATCTCTTAACGCTACTTCCATTTCTTTAATTCGCGCTTCAATAAAATTAATGGTAGAATTCTTATCTTTTTCGATAGCTGCTCCTGCACCCAAATTTAATATGAATTTATCATCTGATGAAATTTTTGCCTTTACAAATGAACCCATACCAATTGGAACAAGTGCAGATGATTCTGGTTTTTCACTAATTGATTTAATTGATTCAATAGCCGAGGATGCTTCCCCAATAATTCTGATTAGAGATTCTTCTTTTTGTGTTAAGTCACCAAAATAATTTTCTAGCATTTGCATTTGATACATCAACTGTTGAGCTTGCTCTTCACTCATTTACACCAAAATCCTTCCAGATGGCTATAAATGCATTCATATAAAAAATTAATTTGAAATTAAATTCAATATTAAAAAATAAAATAAAATGGATGATTATTTGGCTTGAGAAAGTCTGTTATCTACTTCATCCCAATTGACAACATTCCACCATGCAGAAATATAGTCAGGTCGTTTGTTTTGGTATTTTAGATAGTATGCATGCTCCCAAACATCTAATCCCAACAGGGGTACAAGCTTCTCAGTTCGTGGGCTTGTTTGGTTTGGCATCGCCTTGTATTCTACTTTTTTTGATTTTTTATTATATACAAGCCATCCCCAGCCACTTCCTTGAATTGTTGCGGTATTTTTTGAGAATTGTTCCTTAAAGTCGGAAAAATTTCCAAACGATTTATCAATGGCGTCAGCAATTGCTCCACCAGGAGTGCCACCACCATTTGGTTTCATGTTGTTCCAAAATAACTTATGGTTATCGTATCCACCACCATGAAAGTTTACTGCGCCTCTTACATTTTCAGGAACTTTCTTAAGATTCTCCAGAATTTCTAAAAGATCCTTATTTTGCAGATCTGGTTTAAGTTTTTCCATGGCGTCATTAAGCCCGTTGGTATAAGCTTGGTGATGTTTTGAGTGATGGATTTCCATAGTTTTTGCATCAATGTGTGGCTCTAAGGCATCGTATGCATATGGTAATTTTGGTAGTTCGTATTTTGTCATAGTCAACCATCAATCTTAAGATAATTTATTGTTTTAGTAAGGAATGTATTTTTTAGACATCAATATTAGTGATAAAAGATGGTATATTCAAACAAAATTGTTTTCTTTGCAGTAATTCTAATATTTACAATAATTTGTTTTCAGTTTTTTAAAGAGGATAACAATTTTGAAATTTTCTTAGATAAAAGTGGACCATACATAGGAACAACTCATCCAATGGAATTAGGCTTTGATGGAACGGGGATTAAAATTGCCGTAATTGATACAGGGGTTGATTATAATCATCCTGATCTTTTTGGATTTGGTAAAGATGGCAAGGTCATAGGAGGTTATGATTTTGTAGATAATGATGATACACCAATTGATACAAATGGTCATGGAACAGAAGTTGCTGGAATTATTGCAGCTGATGGACAATTGCATGGGATTGCACCAAAATCAAAAATTTTAGCTTACAGGGTTTCAGAGAACGGTGAATCTGTTTCATCTGATTTAATAATTAAAGCAATAGAGCGGGCTATTTTGGATAAGGCAGATGTCATCAACATAAGTTTAGGGGTAAATATTACTAATAAAAAAATCGATAATGCTGTAAACAAAGCAGTAGAACAGGGAATTGTAGTAGTAACTGCAGCAGGAAATAATGGACCAGATTTGAAATCAATTGGAAGTCCTGGAATAAATCCCAATACTATTACTGTAGGTGCTACTTACAACAACATTACAGCAAGTTTAGTGTCAACTTTGGAAGTTGAAGGCAAAAATTATCAAGTATTACCAATGGTTGGAACAAGCCCAATAGACGCACCCATAACAGCAGAAATTCTATTTGGTCAGTATGGTAGAGAAAGGGATCTTGCAGACCTAAAGGTAAAAGATTCCATATTGCTTGTTGAACGCGGAAGTGATCAAGAAGGTGAAATTGTTTATTTTTCTGACAAAGAGAATAATGCTGCAAAGTTTGGAGCTAGAGCTATAATTGTTTACAATAATGAAAAAGGATTATTTTTGGGTGAGCTAACCCATGAATTTGCAGGGCCCAACTATTCACCTACGATTCCGGCGTTATCAATGTCAGGAGAAGAAGGCCAGACACTAAAAAAAATTATTCAAAACAAAACTTCTGGAACTGTAAATGTATTTTACCATCCAGATTTTGTTGCATACTTTAGCTCCAGGGGACCAGTGTCCCCATTCTACATTAAACCTGATCTTGTTGCTCCAGGTGTTTTTATTAATACCACACTAAGCAATAGAAATTACAATTTTACTAGTGGGACAAGTTTTGCAGCACCACATGTATCAGGTGCTGCAGCAATCTTGTTACAAAAGAAAAATGATTTGCAACCTATTGAAGTAAAATCTCTTTTAGTAACTACTACTAATTCTGTGTCTGATGCATATGGAAATCAGTTTCCGGTTGAAGTAACTGGTTCAGGACGTCTTAATTTGACTCAAGCTTTTGATGCAAATCTGATTATCACACCAACAAATTTGATATTTAATTTATCACCTGAACAGAAAGTTCAAAGTCAATTCTTAAAAATAAAAAGTATTGATGGAAATTATGATAACATCAAAGTTAGTTTTATTGGAAATGAATATGTCAAATTGAAATCCCAGTTGGAAAATAATAATCTGAACATTACAGCTTCAATAAATAAAGAATTCTTTGGTGAAGTGCAAGACAAAGCTTTCATTGAACAGAATGGAATTGTCTACAATATACCAATTGTATCCCATCTGACTAATGCAACCATAGATGTTGCTGAACATAATGGAGTAATGAATTTTAAAATTTTGTCCCCAGATGAATGGTCTTATGCAAAAATTTCAGTTATTGACAAAGACAATTCAATAGTTGATACCACTTCTGCTACACCAACTAAAGATGCAAAAATAACTGTCTATAATCCTGGAGTATATTGGATTGAATCTAAGATTATGATTGATGGAAAAACATTTGATGCAGATAACATTGTTGAAGTAAAATCAGTTACTGAAACAAAAGGGTTTGATATTTTTCGTCAAATAAAAATTCCGGAAAAACCGATTTTAATCATATTTTCAGTTATAGTCATTATTGCTTTGGTAGGATTAAAAATTAGAAGGTAATGTCATCTAGGCAAGTTTTGGAGCTGCGTTACGGATTTCCTGAGGGACATTATTGAATTTGTTAAAGTTTTCAACAAACATTTGGGCAAGTTTCTTTGCTGACAAATCATAAGAGTCCTTATCAATCCAGGTATTTTTTGGATCTAATATTTCAGAAGGAACATTTGGACATTCTGTTGGAATATCTAAATTGAATAGATCATCATGCCTGTACTTTACAATGTCAAGTGAACCTGTTAGTGCAGCTGTTACCATTGCTCTGCTGTATTGTATTTTAATCCTATTTCCAGTGCCATAAGCCCCCCCAGACCATCCAGTATTAATCAGATAGACTATAGTGTTATGTTTTTTTATTTTTTCACCAAGCATTTCTGCATACACAGAAGCTGGTCGTGACATAAATGGAGCAGCAAAACATTCTGAGAAAACTGCTTTGGGTTCTTTGATTCCTCTTTCAGTTCCTGCAAGCTTACTTGTGTATCCAGACATAAAATGAAACATAGCTCCTTCTTTTGTTAATCTAGATACTGGTGGTAATACACCCATTGCATCTGCAGTTAGAAAAATTACTACCTTAGGATGTCCACCAACGCTTGGGATAATAGAACCGGGAATGTAATCAAGTGGGTATGCCGCTCTTGTATTTTCAGTAAGACTACTATCATTGAAATCAGGTTTCAAAGTTTGTGGATTTACTACTACATTCTCCAGAACTGTTCCAGATTTTATTGCATTCCAGATTTGTGGTTCGGATTCTTCATTGAGGTTAATACATTTTGCATAGCATCCGCCTTCAAAATTAAAAACTCCTTTATCTGACCATCCATGTTCATCGTCACCAATTAACATTCTATTTGGATCAGCAGAAAGACTTGTTTTTCCTGTACCTGATAAACCAAAAAATAATGCAGTATCTCCATTCTGTCCAATATTTGCTGAGCAGTGCATGGGAAAGACTCCTCGTGAGGGAAGTATGTAATTCATAACAGAAAACATTGATTTTTTCATCTCGCCTGCATAGCTGGTACCTCCAATTAGGACTAGTTTTTTGGATAAATTAATTAGAATAAACACATTTGAATTTGTACCATCAATTTCTGGATTTGATTCAAAGTCATTTATGCACAACAACGTAAATTCGGGCTCGTGGACTTTTAATTCTGCGGCAGATGGCCTAACAAATAGTTGTCTTGCAAAAAGACTTTGCCATGCATGATCATTTATCACTCTAATTGATAATCTGTTTTCTAGATCAGAACCTACAAACCCATCAAAAACAAAAAGATCTTTTCCATCTACAAAATTTTTCATTTTTTCAAAAATTTTATCAAATTTACCAGTTGGAAACTGATGATTTACTTTTCCCCAATCTACATTTTCATGAGTTTCGTCATCAAATACAATGTATCTATCGTCTGGAGATCTTCCAGAGTATTTTCCAGTCTTAACAGATAAAGATCCAGTATCTGTAAGAATTCCCTCGTTTTTCTGTACAGCAATTTCAATTAATTTTTCCATGGGAAGATTTCGATGTACTCTTGATGGGGTAATACCAAAGTCTTCTAGCTGTGTTGTAAATTTACTTGTGATTGTAGATTTTGGGTTTTCAGTCATTTTATACCTCTAATATTGCTGGCAGTAAACAAATACTAAATAAATCATAAGGAATTTCGTTGATTAATTTTCCTTATAATCACTCTCAAGGTTGGTTTGGAGTTTGGTTTCAGGAACCTATTTATTTAAAAATTCTGGATTCAACATGATGCCCATAAATAAGGATAAACTGGAACTTAGGGAAAAAAGTGTTTCAAACAAACCTGACTTTGTTAGACCAGAAAGTTGGAGATATGTGAGATTACAAACAAATTGGAGAAAACCAAAAGGTGTAGACAACCACCAACGAAAACAAAAAAGCAGGGGAAGACCAGGTATTGTCAAAGTAGGATATGGTAGTCCAAAAATTGCACGAGGTCTGCATCCATCGGGTTATACAGATAATTTAATTTTCAATACAAGTGATATAGAAAAATTTAATCCAAAAACTGATGGTTTGAGGATAGGCCACAGTGTTGGTACAAAAAAGAGAAAAGAAATTATTGTAAAAGCTATAGAAAAAAAATTCAAAGTATTCAACGCGAGAGTGTCTGCTAGTGGTAGTAAATCTTAGAGCAAAAAAAAGACTAGTTTCCCGAATTATGGGAGTAGGTATTCACAGAGTTAAATTTGATTCTGAACACCTTGATGATATTGCTGATGCAATTACAAGAGACAATATACGAAGTCTGATTACTGCAAATACCATAAAAATTAAACCAATTGTTGGAACGTCTAGAGGAAGAGCACAATTAAAGAAAGATCAGAGAAGAAAAAGAGGTGCAAAACCAGGTTCAAAGAAGGGACGAAAAGGTGCACGAACGTCAAGAAAAGAACTTCACATTATCAAAGTTCGTGCATTACGTTATCGATTAAAGGTTGCAAAGGATAGAAAAGACATTACAAATGATGAGTTTTGGACTCTCTATAAAATGATTGGAGGAAATACAGTAAGAAACAGTGCACACCTCAGAAGTTTAATAGAAGAGATTAAATCAAAACGTAAAGCTTAGAATTTATAGAATTTTTTATTCCATTCTAGAATTTTCCCGTCTTGAATTTTTATTCCTTCTTTTGTTAACATGTTTGTTTTAACTTTTGATCCATATGCATATCCACCTATTTTACCATCTGATTTTACTACACGATGACATGGAATTATTACTGGAAATGGATTTTTTTTCATGATTTGACCAATGGCTCTTTGACCATTCTTCAGTCCTACTGCTTTTGCTAATTCTGAATATGTTGTAACTTTACCTTTGGGGACATTGATCAGTTTTTTGTATACTTGTTTGGAAATATTCATAGCCTGATAACCTCAAGATCGGTATTATTTAGTAGATCTAAAACTTTTTGTTTGTTTTGTCCCAGTCCGCCCCAATCTAATAGTGCAGTTTTTGCCATGTTATTTCTATCTAATATATGAGAAAAAAGTTCTTCGTCTAGAAAACCTAAAGCATGTTTTGGAATAACAGTTCCTAAAGCAAATTTTCCGTGTAAGATTTCATTTGTGAATTTATCTGGATAGTGGGTTCCACCAAAACAGATAGCAACAGGATTTGATTTTTGTTCACTTTTCATTATATCAACTACAATTTTTGCAACAGAATTACAAAGACTGGAATCATTCCATTGTTTTTCTGTTGTGCCAATTTCGATAAAAATGGATGGTTTATTCAAATTAGTTGGACCATGATGAGTTGCTTCAATAGTAATTTGAAACTCTGAAAAATCATTTTTGTTTTGCCAAAGTTTTTGCAGATAAGATTTTTGTAAATGTGGATGCGGAATAGCTACTTGCCTATTATTTCCACCAAACTTTGCTTCAGAAAAATTACCTGTACTATGACAAGTAAGAGCTAAAACACCAGATTCAGCTGCATGTTTTGATAAAAAAACAAATCCATCATAAGAGAATTTTTCCTCAAGCCAATCGGCAGAAATTGCTGGAGTTGGGATTATCAAAAGATCAAAATATTTTCCTCGGTAAATTTCTCCTTCATTTTTCATTTCTCTGGATATGAATTTGGCCATGTTATGACCAGCAGGGTCGTCTCGGTACGCAACTAGTAATTGCATTAGATAAAAGATATAAGTCCACTTTATTAATCACAGGCATTGGATCCAAAAAGAACTATGAAAAATATAGTAAATACTTTGAAACTTACCCACAAATCTGATAAGGATGACTATATGCAACATCTAAGATTGGTTACATTAGGAATGATTTCAGTTGGAGCTATAGGATTTATTATTCAATTTGTATTTTCTGTGGCAACATTTGGACGTTAGATAAAATTGGCAGAAGAAACACATGAGATTGTAAAGGCAGAAGAAGAACAACCTAGTGTAGAACAACCTAGTGTAGAACAACCTAGTGTAGAACAACCTAGTGTAGAACAACCTAGTGTAGAACAACCTAGTGTAGAACAACCTAGTGTAGAACAACCTACAAAAAATTCTGGAACAGATAACAAGTCTCATCTTTTTGCAATTAGAACCACAGGTGGTCAAGAAAAAGTTGTACTCAACCTCCTACAAAATAGAGTAAATACAAAAAAAATCAACATTCAATCAGTTTTGTTAATTGATAATTTGAAAGGATATGTAGTTCTAGAGGCGATTGATGCAAATGAGGCTTTTAATGCTATTCAAGGAGTGAGACATATCCGGGGACAACTAAGAGGGGAATTAGAATTCAAAGACATTGAGGGATATTTGGTAAAAAAATCTACTGTATCAGAACTTGCAGTGGATAAGATAGTAGAGATTATTGGTGGGCCATTCAAAGGAATGAAGGCTACCGTTACAAGAGTAGATCATGATAAAGAGGAAGCTACAGTTATTTTGTTAGATGCACCATATCAGTTACCAGTTACAGTAGATGCAAACTACTTGAAGCTGAGTTCTTAGGAGCAAGGATTAAATTTTCATTAGCAAGTCAACGGATATGGGAGAACTACAGAAAATTTCAGCATTGGTAACTGGAGGACAGGCATCTGCAGGTCCACCACTAGGTCCATCTCTAGGTCCTATGGGAGTTAACATTATGGAAGTAATTAACGCAATAAATGAAAAAACAAAAGATTTTGAGGGAATGAAGGTTCCAGTAACAGTTTCTATTGATAGTGCTACAAAAAAATGGGAGATTGATATAGGAATTCCGTCTGCAGCTGCTCTAATTCTTAAAGAAGCTGGAATTCAGAAGGGTTCTGGTACTTCTGGAGCTACATGGGTTGGAGATATTGGAATGGATGGAATTGTTAAAGTTGCCAAGACAAAATTTGAAAAATCTTATGCAAACTCTCTAAAATCCGCTGCAAAGGAGATAATTGGAACATGTTTATGTTTAGGAATTAAGGTTGAAGGAAAATCACCTAAAGAGCTTACTGCAGAAATTAATGCAGGAAAGTGGGATGAAAAATTTAAGTAAATTATTTTCTATTTGAGATAAACAGGATCTTTATCGGTTTTTTGCAATTCAACAAAGGTTTCGGTGTTTTGGATACCCTCAATTTTGCCAATTTTTTCAATAACAATATTGTGTAATGATTCTAAGTTTTTGGCATAAACTCTTACCATAATATCAAATCGTCCAGTTACTTCAGAAATTGAAGCTACTTCTGGAGTTTCCATCAAAGCTTTATGAATTTCGTCTTTTAATTTTGGGTCACGGTTAATTCCGACAGAAGCCTTTACATCTATACCTAATAGAGAATCATCAATAACTATTGTGAATTTTTTAATGAGTTTCTTCTTAACTAGTCTTTTAATTCGGCTATAGAGAACGGATGCATTAATGCCTAGTTTTTTAGAGAGGTTTGGAACTGATATACTGGCATCATTAGTTAACTCAAAAAGTATTTTCAAATCAAGATCATCATAACGGTGCAATGCGTAGAAAATTTTTTCAAATGAGGTAATAAATGTAAGTTTTGAATGTATTGTTCCTGTTATTTTCAGATTATTATTAGAAAAGAAGAAAATTTTCAAAAACGTTTCATTTTTGCTTAGAACATCCCCTAAACGATTTTAAGTAGGTTTTCAGGAAAATGTGGCGTAATGATTACAGAAGCTCAGTTAAAAGAAATGGTAAAGGAAGCAAAATCTGCAGATAAGGAACGTAAATTTAAGCAGGCCTTAGAGTTGATTATGGTTTTCAAAGATATTGATGTAAAAAAAGGATTTTCTCTAAACGAAACAGTTCAGATGCCAAAAACAAGTTCCCCAGCTGCAGTATGTGTAATGGCTTCTGGAGATATGGGATTAAAGGCAAAAAATGCAAAGGCTGATAGAGTTATTGACACTGATGAATTAACTCGATTAGCTGCAGACAAAAGAGAATCCCGAAAAATGATTAATAGTTTTGATTTCTTTTTAGCAGATACTAAGATCATGCCAACAGTTGGTAAGGTATTAGGTCAAATCCTTGGTCCGAGAGGAAAGATGCCAATACCAGTTCCTTTCAATGCACCAATTGAATCATTTCTTGATAGATTTAGATCCTCAGTCAGAGTTAAAGTTAAAAATTCATTATCAATGTCTTGTAAAATTGGTGACGAATCAATGGAAGATTCTGATTTGGCTTCAAATGCAATTGCTGTTGTACATGCTGTAGAAAAGAAATTACCCAATGGTGATAAAAACATTAGAAAAGTCATGGTAAAGACTACGATGGGCAAGATTACCAAACAGCCTCAGACGGTGAAGAAATAGAATGCACGAAAATAGAACTACATATCCTAAAAGAAAAACACAATTGTATCAACAGCTTCAAGAAATGCCAAAAAAATATGACGTAGTAGCACTGGTTCGAATGGAAAAGGTTAGATCTTCGCAGTTGTTACCCCTAAGAAAGAAATTCAAGGGCGAAGTTGAAATTATGAGTATTAAAGACAAGGTTGCAAAAAAGGCACTTGAAACACTAGACGTCCCAGGAATAAAAAATATTATTTCAGAACTTACTGGTCAATGCCTTTTCATGTTTACAAACATGTCACCTTTCAAGCTAAATGTATTACTAGGTAAAAATAAGATAATGTTACTTGCACGAGCAGGAGATATTGCAAGTAAGGATATTGTTATTCCGGCAAAAAATACTGGCGTTGCACCTGGCCCAATTCTAACTGATTTTAAGGAAGCTGGAGTTCCAACAAAAATTGATCAAGGAACAATTTGGATTACTAAAGATACTACTCCAGTAACAAAAGGTGGAGTAATCTCTGTAAAGTTGGCTACACTTCTAGGAAAACTTGACATAAAGGCAGTTGAGGCTGGAATCGCTCTTGGAGCAGCTCTTGAAAAAGGAATTCATTATTCAAAAGAAGATCTTGTAATAGATGTTGAGAAATTTAGAAATGAACTTATCCGCGCTCATCAAGAAGCAATGTCGTTATCGATTGAGGCTGCATATGTAACAAAAGATAATGTAGAACAGATTCTAGCAAAGGCTGCACGTGCTTCTCGCGCTGTATCTGTAGAGGCAGGATATCTTACTCCAGAAACTAAAGAACAGATTTTACAAAAAGGTCATTCCCAGGCCACTAGTCTGTCTCAAAAGGCCAAAGACTACAAGCCGGAATAAATTATAATAATTAGGGATTCCCCTTAACTTTTGGAAGATTCCAATTATACTTCATTGCAACTAGACGAAGACCAGTAGTAAGAGTTATTCCAATTATTGATGCCAGATATAATTCCCCGCCAATTAAAAGTATAAAATAAAACATCACAACACCCACAAAACTAGCCGATGCATAAAGTTCCTTTACAAATACTATTGGAATTTCGTTTACAAAAACATCTCGAAGAATTCCACCCCCAATAGCGGTAAGCATTCCTGCCAAAACCATCACAAGAAAATTTAATCCAAAAATGTTAAAGGCAAAAGTAGCCCCAATTATTGTAAAGACTCCAAGACCAATAGCATCAAATTTTAAAAAAACATTCCAATGTTTTTTTAGTTTAGAATAAAGAAAAAAAATGGTTATTCCAGTAGCCAATGTTATTATCAAATAAGTTGGATCCAAAAGAGAGTTAGGTAGAGATTTTCCCAGTACTATATCACGAATCGTTCCTCCTGCAACGCCAGTAATTGTTGCTAAAATTATAATTCCTACAATGTCTGATTTATGTTCTATAGCTTTGAAAGCTCCAGTAACTGCAAATGCCATTGTTCCAAAAAGATCTAGAAGATAGATGAATACATCAGCAGGGACAGAAAGATCTACCAATCCAAGTTTTGATTAAATCAACTTGTAATTAATGTTAGGGATTGTTTTTGTAAAAATTTGAAATTAAAAGATCTATCCGAATAAAGCGGAAAGTCCTTCCATTGCTTGTTCTTCAGATTTTCCAGCTGCTGCTTCTTCTTCTTTCTTATCTGCTTTCTTTGCATCACCACCAGCTGCTGCGGGAGCTGCTGCAGCTACTGCGACTGGTGCTGCTTTAATTGCTTCTTCAATGTTTACGTCAGCTAATGATGCTACCAATGCTTTAACTTGGGCTTGGTTAACTTCTGCCCCAGAGGCTTTTACTAAATTTGAAATATTATCTTCATTGATATCTTTTTTTAGTTTATGTAACATCAATGCAGCGTAAACGTATTCCATTGTTCGAGATTTCCTAAGGGCATAATATAAAACTATGGAGTAATTTAGGCAAGAAATTTTTGTTAATTTTTAATTTAATAACCTAAGGCTACGGCAAACAGAATACAGGTTTCTTTTCAGATTTTTATCATAAAGAGTATCCATTCTTTGTTTGAGAACCCGTTTAGCTTGTTCTTTCTCAGTGCCTTGAGGAAGTGAAAGAACATTATTTAGTAATTCTGGAAGCGATTCACGAACCCACCCATCCAAAATGGTATATACTTTTGGGGGAATTTGAACAAGTCTGTCTGAATTCAGATCTAAAACATCTGTAAAATTTTCATGTTCGATTCTATAGATGAGGCTATGAATACAGTTCTCAGGTGTAGGGTTTTGAAGAATTTCTTTTGAACGAGTGCCAGCTTTTCCCTGTTCAACTTTATTTTTCAAGCCAACAGGATTAATTATTAATCCATTTACTCCAATTTTTGAATCATTCACTCCTGTAACTGTAGCAAAAATAAAGTTTCTATACTCTCCATCTTGTTTTGATGAAAAAATGTGGTCTCCTTCTTTTAACCCCTTTTTCTTTCCAAACACAAAATGACACTGTCAGAAGTGTATTTAATTTATCGTATGGGTATTTTCCTGAAAATGCATAGAAGGCAAACCCATCTACCAACCTTATCTACTTTACTGATAATGTATAGTATTCAGGTAACAAAAGGTCAGTTTACTGGATAATCTAATCTCAAAGTTTTTTAATAGAATGAATTTGATCTGAGAATTGATGAAATGATGACTAGATGGAATAAGTCAGAACAGAGTAGCATCATTTTAGGTTTTTTATTGATTTTTTCTTTTTCTAGTTTTGCCTTTGCACAAGAAAATACTACAGAAAATAATCCTCCACCTGACACTGACGGTGATGGGATAGTAGATACAGTTGATCAATGTATCAATCAAGCAGAAACTATGAACGAATTCGAAGACGAGGATGGATGTCCGGATGTTGTACCAGTAAAAGATACAGATGGGGACGGAATACCTAATGATAGTGATCAATGTCCAACACAAGCAGAGAATGTAAACGGTTTTGAAGATCTTGATGGATGTCCGGATGTTATCCCACTCAAAGACACTGACGGTGATGGGATAGCAGATACACTAGATAAATGTCCAACACAATTGGAAACCGTAAACGGTTTTGAGGATCTTGATGGATGTCCGGATGTAGCTCCAATTGGAGATTTGGATAAAGATGGAATTGCTGATTCGATAGACAAGTGTCCCACCCAGCCAGAGACAGTCAATGGAGTTGAGGACACAGATGGATGTCCTGATTTGGTAACTGTAAAAGATTCGGATGGTGACGGAATAATTAATTCAAAAGACCAATGTCCAAGAGATGCTGAAGTGTTTAATGGTTATCTAGATTCAGATGGATGTCCGGATGTATTACCTGATACAGATAAAGATGATGATAACATAATTGATACAATTGACCAGTGTCCCACCCAGCCAGAAACAATGAATGGGTATGAAGATTCGGATGGATGTCCGGATGTAGTTCCAGTGAAAGTAACCGAAGGAAATACAGAAGTAAATCAAGTAAAAGATGACTCTGGTGGGGTCCCTAACATTCTACCATGGATTGGAGTCATGGCAGCTGGAATTACTGCAGCAGGTGGTATTGCAGCTGCAAAAATAAAACGCGGTTAGAATAGTTTTAAAATAAACTAAAAAGACTTAGATTTTTGGAAATCCAAGTACTTTGTATTTTCCAGTCACAAAAACAATTGCTGCAATAGACATTACAAGAATTATCATAGCAATTGGACCAAACTCTGGAATTACATAGGAACCAATGACTTCAATTTTTTGAGTTCCTGGCGGGAACGAAACGGTTACATCATTCCCGTTAATGATTATATTCCTTGATTCTTTGCCGTCAACTAGAACAGTTGTAATTCCTCTAATGGTATCAGTGGAAGGTTTAATGTTAAGTGATCCTTGATTGGCATTGCTGAGCATAATTACAATTGACTTTGAGTTTTTATCAATAGATGAACTTGATACAGTTGCGCCAGCAATGCTATATGTTATACATTTACCCTGAGCACTAAGTTGGTTTGCAGTACATGTTGAGCTAGTAGCACTTCCACTTGTAGGAGCTGAACCAACTGGAAGAACCTCAAACTGGATTGATACAGGTACTTCTAAATCCCTATGAGTTGCCTCAACGGTATAAGTTCCTGTTGGAAATTGTGGAAGTGTTGGATGTATATTATATTTAAAATTGCCAGTACTATCAAATGAAACAGTTGGGGAATAGATTACCTTCCCAGATGGATCAGTAATTGTTAGTGTGATAGGCACATAAGGAGTCAATCCGCTGGCCTTGCCAATAATTAGCATGGAAGCCTTTTGGTCTATTGTAGACGAGTATGACTTTAATTCAATTGACGGAGCTGCAAAAGCATTC
>Ga0075301_1000066_pt1 | contig 18019 bp, 20 predicted proteins | sample Browns_TuleA_D1_FD_120053 | JGI IMG/M metagenome (GOLD analysis project Ga0075301, IMG submission 120053) | Natural and restored wetland microbial communities from the San Francisco Bay, California, USA, that impact long-term carbon... | ecosystem: Environmental > Terrestrial > Soil > Wetlands ... | reverse complement strand
TCGAGGTGCTGGTCAAGCCGGGGGAAAGCGTCAACAAGGAAGCGCCCCTTGTCACGCTCGAGTCGGACAAGGCGACGATGGAGGTGCCTGCGCCCGCTGCCGGCATGGTGAAGGAGTTGAAGGTCAAGGTCGGCGACAAGGTATCCGAGGGTTCGCTCGTGCTCACGCTCGAGTCGGCTGATGACACTGCCGCGGCGGCACGGCCGGCGCTGGAAATGCCCGCTGCGGCTTTGGCGACCCGTGCTGTCCCGCTATCGCAGTCGACGCCGCAAACTCATCAAATTAAAACCCACCCCCATGCCGAGGGGGATACGACGAGCGCTCCTGCCGCCACGAATGCGGAGCGGGAGAACGACTTTGCGCAAGCACACGCAAGCCCGTCAGTACGGCGATTCGCGCGCGAGTTGGGTGTGCAGCTTGCGCGGGTTAAAGGGACCGGGCCGAAGGAACGCGTGCTCAGGGAAGACGTGCAGCACTACGTCAAGTCCGAGCTGGCGCGCCCGCGGGCGGGGGAAAACGGCCCGGGCCTTGGCCTGCCACCGCTGCCGCAGGTTGATTTTGCGAAGTTCGGACCCGTCACCACGCAGTCGCTGTCGCGAATCAAAAAGCTCTCGGGCGCCAACCTTCACCGCAATTGGGTCACAATTCCGCACATCACCCAACAGGACGAGGCGGACATTACCGAGCTCGAGGAATTTCGCAAAGTTCAAGTCGAGGAAGCGAAGAAGCAGGGCGTGCGCTTCACGATACTTTGTTTCCTCCTGAAGGCGGTGGTGGTGGCATTGAAGCAATGCCCCGAATTCAACGCTTCCCTGGGCGCGGGCGGCGAGAGCCTGGTCCTCAAGCAGTACTTCCACATTGGCGTCGCTGTGGACACCCCTAGCGGACTGGTGGTTCCGGTGATTCGCGACGTGGACAAAAAGGGCCTGATGGAGCTCGCGCGGGAACTTGGTGACGTGAGCGCGCGTATGCGCGCCGGCAAGATCGCGCCCACCGACCTGCAGGGCGGGTGCTTCTCGATCTCGAGCCTAGGAGGCATCGGCGGCACCTACTTCACGCCCATCATCAACGCGCCGGAGGTTGCGATCCTTGGCGTGGGCAAGTCGGTGATACGGCCAGCGTGGAACGGCACGGATTTCAAGCCGCGCATGATGCTTCCGCTGTCGGTGTCGTACGACCACCGCGTAATCGACGGCGCGCAGGGCGCGCGCTTTGTCTCCCTCCTGAGCGCCGTTCTCTCCGACATCCGGCGCCTGGTCCTGTGATAAATAAAGCTTTATCGCAGAGTACGCAGAGGACGCTGAATTCCACCGAGGCCAGGCGGATTGGAAGCAAGCCATTCACCGGGGTCTTCTCAGTTCCCCACACCTCCTCGGTGGTTTGGCTGTCAACGTTGATCCGCTCCGCGAGCGCAGAGCGTGAATAGCGTGGCGCCAATCGGCATCCTCGGCGGCACGTTCGACCCGATACATTATGGGCACCTGCGGCTGGCCGAGGAGCTCGCAGGGAGACTGCGACTCGACCAGGTCCGCCTCGTTCCCAGCGGCACGCCGCCGCATCGCACTGCGCCCGGTGCATCGGCGGAGCACCGGCTGGCGATGGTCGAGCTGGCGGCAGCGGGAAACACACAATTCAGCGTGGACGGGCGCGAGGTGCGGCGTGCGGGCCCGGGTTACACCTTCGATACGCTCGCCGAGTTGCGCGCCGAATCCGGCGCAACGCGCCCGCTCGTAATGTTGGTCGGTGCCGACGCTTTTCTCGAATTCGCGACCTGGCATCGCTGGCACGAGATCTTCAAGCTCGCCCACGTCGTCGTCGCGCATCGACCTGGCTACCCGGTCGAGCGTTGGATCGAGCGCATGCCGCAGCCGCTTGCGCGTGAGTACGCCGAGCGCCTCCTGCAACAACCGCTTGCCACTCATCTCTCGCCCGCCGGAGGCGTGGCCGTGGTCCCGTTCACTGCGCTCGATATCTCGGCAACCGCAGTGCGCGACATGCTGCGCGAAGGCGGCAGTCCGCGCTACCTGATGCCGGATGAAGTTCTAGTTTATATTCAAACACATAGGTTATATTCCTGAATGAGGCTCGATAAGCTGACAAAGGCTGCCGTTGCGGCGCTGGAAGATATCAAGGGGCACGACATCGTGGTGCTGGACGTGAGAAAAATGACCGCCCTGTTCGACTGGGTCATCATCGCCAGTGCTGATTCGGGCCGTCAGGGGCGGGCGCTGTCCAACAACGTCCAGGAAAAAATGAAGGCGCTCGGGGCCCGTGTGCGTAGCGTCGAGGGCGAGCGCTCGGGCGAATGGGTACTGGTGGATCTGGGCTCCATTGTCATTCACATCATGCAGCCCGCGATCCGCCAGTATTACAACCTTGAGGAACTGTGGGCGCCTCCGCTGCGCGCTCGCCGCGGCCGCGCGGTGGGCGCTGCCGCCCGTTGACGACGCTCTTGCGCCTTGAAGTTAATAGTGATCACGGTCGGACACCGCATGCCGGCGTGGGTCGACGCGGGATTCTCCGAATATGCGAAGCGTATGCCGCGTGCAGTGCGCATCGAGCTCGCGGCCCTCAAGCCCGCGCAGCGCGGCGGCCCAGTACAGCGTGTCCTTGAAGCCGAAGGCGAGCGTATTTTCGCGGCGCTGCCTGCGGGATGCGTGAAGGTCGTGCTCGATGAGCGCGGTGCGCTCTTCGATACGCTGGCGCTGGCGCGGCGCGTTGAACGCTGGCGCGATACCAGCCGTCATGTAGCGTTCATCGTGGGCGGCGCCGACGGGCTGGCCCAGACCGTGAAAAATTCCGCAGATCTGGTCTGGTCGCTGTCCCCGCTCACGCTGCCACACGGCTTGGCGCGCGTCGTGCTCGCCGAACAGCTGTATCGCGCGGTCTCGATATTGCACAATCACCCCTACCACCGCGAATAGCGGGTAATGGGTTATGAGTAATGAATAATGAATAATGAGTAATAGGCGGATTCCAGGGTACGCGCATTTGCTCATTACCCATTACCGATTGCTCATTGCCAAGATATGAGTATCAGCGATAAGCGCATCTACCTCGCCTCCCGCAGCCCGCGGCGGCGCGATCTGCTGAAGCAGGTCGGTGTGCTGTTCGAGCTGCTGCTGCTGCGGGAGGACCTGCGGCGGGGCGCAGACGTGGACGAGACGCCATTGCCGGACGAGTCCCCGGGGATCTACGTCCTGAGGATTGCGAAGGCCAAGGCAGCAATGGCGGTGCGCCAGATTGCCTACCGCGGGCTGCCGCAAAAGCCCGCGCTCGCCGCCGATACTACCGTCGTGTTCGACGGCCAGATCGTAGGCAAGCCGGAGGATGCAGAGCATGCGGCGCGGATTTTGCGCGCGCTATCCGGTCGCGAGCACCAGGTGCTAACGGCCGTGGCGATCGCCCTGAAGGAGCAGACCGAAACCCAGATCTCGGTCTCGAACGTGTGGTTCCGTGAATTGTCCGATACCGAAATCCGGCGCTATTGCGCAAGTGGCGAGGCGCTCGACAAGGCGGGCGCGTACGGCATCCAGGGACGCGCCGGGGCTTTCGTCACGCGGATATCGGGAAGCTATTCCGGTATCATGGGGTTACCACTGGCGGAGACAGTGGAACTGCTGCAAAAATTCAACATCACCATGTGGTGAAGGCGCCCGGCCCATGTCCGTTACCGAGGAAATCCTGGTCAACGTGACGCCGCAGGAGACGCGCGTGGCCGTGATCGAACAGGGCGTCACGCAGGAAGTGCATATCGAGCGCGCCTCCTCCCGCGGGATGGTCGGCAACATCTACATGGGGCGCGTCATCCGCGTGCTTCCCGGGATGCAGTCGGCGTTCATTAACATCGGCGGCGAGCGCGCGGCATTTCTGCACGTTGCCGACATCTGGGGCCAGCGCCACGGCGGGCAGGGCGCAGCGCCGATTGAGAAATTGCTGGGCGAGGGGCAGAACTTGATGGTGCAGGTGGTAAAGGATCCGATCGGCACCAAGGGAGCGCGCTTGTCCACGCAGATATCCATCGCCGGGCGCTTTCTGGTCTACCTGCCGCAGGATTCGCATATCGGGATATCGCAGCGCATCGAGGACGAAGACGAGCGCGCGCACCTGCGCGAGAAACTGCAGCAATTGCTGCCGCCGGAAGACAAGGGTGGCTATATCATTCGCACGGTCGCCGATTCGGCTTCCGACCAGGGGCTCAAGGCCGACATCGATTTCCTGCGCCGGCTGTGGAGCGGCGTCCAAGAAAAGGCCGCTACCGCTGCGCCGCTCACGCCGCTTTACCAGGATCTCAACCTGAGCCTGAGAGTGCTGCGCGACTTTGTGCACGAGGATACGGCGCGCGTGCTGGTGGATTCGCGTGAGTGCTATCAGACGATGTCGGAATTCGCCCAGGACTTCACGCCCAACGTTGCCGAGCGCATAGAGCATTACCTGGGAGAGCGACCGCTGTTCGATCTCTACGGGGTGGAGGATGAGATCGAAAAAGCGCTGGCGCGTCGCGTCGATCTCAAGTCGGGAGGCTACCTCATTATCGACCAGACCGAGGCGCTCACCACGGTGGACGTCAATACCGGCGGTTTCGTGGGCGGACGCAGCTTCGACGACACCATCTTCAAGACTAACCTGGAGGCGGCGCAGGTTATCGCGCGCCAGCTGCGGCTGCGCAACATCGGTGGCATGATCGTCGTCGATTTCATCGACATGGACACGGAAGAGCACAAGAACGCGGTGTTGAATGAATTCCGCAAGACGCTTGCGCGCGACCGCACGCATATGTCAGTGAACGGATTTACCCAACTCGGGCTGGTGGAAATGACGCGCAAACGCACCCGCGAGTCCCTCGCCCGTGTGCTGTGCGAGCCGTGCCCGGTTTGCGACGGCCGTGCGCGGCTGAAGACGGCCCAGACCGTGTGCTACGCGATTCTGCGCGAGTTGATTCGCGAATCGCGGCAATTCAACGCTCGCGAGTATCGTATCCTCGCCTCCCAGGCAGTCATCGACCTGTTTCTCGACGAGGAATCGCAGTCGCTGGCGATGTTGTCGGACTTCATCGCCAAGCCGGTGTCGCTGCAGGTCGAGACCGCCTACAACCAGGAGCAGTACGACATCATCCTGATGTGAGAGATGCGGCGGCGCACTGACGAAGCGACGAGTGAGGCATCCCACGCGGCTACTTCAAATTTCCGATGGTCCTGGCGAGTTCCGGGCCGCCGGTGATCTCGACAATCTTGCGGCGACTGGCGCCGCCGCGCCGGATGGTGACCGCGGATTTCGGGACGCCCAGCGCTTCGCTCAGAAAAATTGCCAATTCGGCGTTTGCCCTATTGTCCGCTGCCGGCGCAGCGATCTTGATTTTGAGCGCGTCACCATGCAGTCCGACGATCTCGCTGCGCCGCGCGTTTGGCTGAACGTGAAGGGACAGGATGAGGCGGCACGCGGCCGAATCATAGCGACACCAAGCCACGCTCATCTGAACATCTGGCTAACGACGGACTCGAGATAGGCTATCGGGAGCATCAGCAGCAGCTGGATCACCACGAGCGCGAACAACGGTGAGAGGTCGACATTGCCGATGGGAGGCACGCGCCGCTGGAATACGCGCAGAAACGGCCGCGTCAGGCTATTGAGGAGGGGCATTATCGGGCTATACGGACCCACCCATGACAGCAGGACCTGCGCCATCACAACGGCCATGACGACGTAGAGGCCGAGCTTGGCCAGCATTACCAGCGCCATCAGTGCCGTCGCGGCGACAATCACGCCGACTTCCGGACCGAGCGGGTAGCCGCGGATTTGTAGCACGATCAGCAACTCGATGAACTGCACGAGCCATGCCAGCGCGAGCGTGGCGAGGTCGAGGCCCCGCAAGCCGGGAATCAGGCGGCGTGCCGGCCGGACCATGAAATCAGTCAGCGCGTGCAGAAACTCCGAGATGGGGTTTCGATACGGCGCGCGCGCCCACTGCAGATAGAAACGCAACAGCAGGGCCACCGCGAACAGCCCGAAGACGGTGTCAACAAGGAAGATCAGCGCGCCGGACAGCATGTCTTACACCACAGAGGCACGGAGCATACAGAATCCGGAATCCGCTCCGCAACATTGTCCCCGATTGATCCTGTCTTTCTCGGCACCTCTGTGTCTCTGTGGTTCATCAGTCTTTTCCCAGCTCGTCGCCGAGCTGGCGCGAGCGCTCCGCGGCGGTCCTTACCGCGCGAACGATGGCGTCCTTCACTCCGTCCGATTCCATGGAAATCAGCGCGCGCTCCGTGGTTCCACCCTTGGAAGTGACACGACTGCGCAGCGTTTCAGGTGGCTCAGGGGCCTGTGCCGCGAGCTTGACCGCCCCCGAGAAGGTTTGCAGGGAGAGCCTGCGCGCGGCCTGCGCCGACAGTCCCAGTTTCCGGGCGGCGAGTTCAAGGGCCTCGATGAAATAGAAAACGTAGGCGGGCCCGCTACCGGAGACGGCGGTTATGGCATCGAGCTCCGCCTCCCGCCTGAACCACAAAATTTCACCGACTGCACTCAGCACCTTTCCAGCCGCGGCGCGGTCCGCGGCTCCGACGGCCGCTGGCGCATACAGTCCGGAGATGCCGGCAAGCACGAGCGCCGGAGTGTTAGGCATGACCCGCACAATGCGCCGGTAACCGCCGAGCCAACGCGATAGATCCCGCACTCTTATGCCTGCAGCGATACTCACCACCAGCTGCGAGACCAGAAACGGCCGCAATGCGCGCGCGGCCTCGCGCATGTGCTGAGGCTTTACTGCCAGTAGGATGCAATCGCTATTCGCCGCCGCGGCATCCAGCTCGGCATGCGTCTTCACCTTGAACAGCAGCTCGAGACGCTGGCGGGCGGATGGCGCGATTTCCACGACGCGAATGGCCTTGCGCGGCCAGCGCCGTTCGATCAGGCCGCCGATCATGGCACCCGCCATGTTGCCGCCGCCGATGAAAGTTATTTTCATGCTGAAAAACGCGGCCGGTCGGTGGACAGTGACTGGTGCATGGAAGGTATCTTAACAGCCGCGCGGCGGGCGGGTTGACCACACACCGGCGAGCAGCCGCCGTTCACCCGTCACGCTTTCCAAAAATGGCGGTGCCCACGCGCAGCATCGTTGCGCCTTCGGCAATGGCCGCCTCGAGGTCATCCGACATGCCCATCGAGAGCGTATCGAGGGCATGCCCGCGGGATACGAGCTTTTCCTTCAACTCGCGCAGCAGCGCGAATCGGCGGTGCTGCAATTTTACGTCGGACGTCGGCTCCGGGACCGCCATCAATCCCCGCAATCTCAGCCGCGGAAGGCGTGCAATTGCTTCCGCGAGTCCGATCTCTTCGCCGGGGGAGACGCCGCTCTTGCTGGTTTCCCCGCTGATGTTTACCTGAATACAGATGTCGAGCGGCGGCAGTCCAGCGGGCCGCGCGGCGTCGAGCCGCTGAGCGATTCGTTCTCGTTCCACGCTATGTGCCCATTGGAAATGCTTTGCAATCAGGCTGGCCTTGTTACCCTGGATCGGGCCGATGAAGTGCCACTCCAGCGGGGGGGGCAGGGGCAAGCGGGCAAGGAATGTGATTTTCTCCACGGCTTCGCGGGCGTAGTTCTCCCCGAACGCTCGCTGACCGGCGGCGTGCGCTTGCGCTATGTGCTCGGCCGCAAAGGTCTTACTTACAGCCACCAGCGCGATGTCACCGGGTTTTCTGCCAGCGGCCAGCGCCGCGCGTTCGATGCGCCCACGAACGGCTTGCAAGTTGGTGGCGATTGTGGCCATAATTTCCGCATCGCGCCGGCGCGGGCGACCGGCGTAAAATCAGAACGTTAACCCCCGAGTAGGCGGCCTCATTTCCGGCGCCGAACCCGATCACAGAGCATTATAAATGGACATCTCCGAACTGCTGGCATTTGTAGTCAAGAACAAGGCATCCGACCTGCATCTTTCATCGGGCCTGCCGCCGATGATCCGCGTGCACGGCGACATCCGGCGCATCAACCTGCCCGCCATGGAGCACAAGGACGTGCATGCCATGGTCTACGACATCATGAACGACGGGCAGCGCAAGTTCTACGAGGAGAACCTCGAATGCGATTTCTCGTTTGCGATTCCCAACCTTGCGCGATTCCGCGTTAATGCTTTCGTCCAGAACCGCGGCGCCGCGGCGGTGATGCGAACGATCCCCTCCAAAATCCTGTCGCTGGAAGATCTCAAGGCGCCGAAGATTTTCGCCGAGCTTGCAGACCAGCCACGCGGAGTGGTGCTGGTAACCGGTCCGACCGGCTCCGGCAAGTCGACCACGCTGGCGGGCATGGTTAATCACAAGAACGAAAACGAGCACGGGCATATCCTGACCGTCGAGGACCCGATCGAATTCGTGCACGAATCGAAGAAGTGCCTGATCAACCAGCGCGAAGTCGGGCCGCACACGTTGTCGTTCAGCAATGCATTGCGCAGCGCGCTGCGGGAAGATCCGGATGTCATTCTGGTGGGCGAGATGCGCGACCTGGAAACCATCCGCCTCGCGATGACTGCGGCCGAGACCGGCCACTTGGTGTTCGGCACGCTGCATACCAGCTCCGCGGCGAAAACCATCGACCGTATCATCGACGTGTTCCCGGCGGAGGAAAAGGAAATGATGCGCGCGATGCTGTCGGAATCGTTGCGTGCGGTAATCTCTCAGGCCCTGTTGAAAACAAAGGACGGCAGCGGGCGCGTCGCGGCGCATGAAATCATGGTCGGCACGCCCGCCATCCGCAATCTGATCCGCGAGGCCAAGGTGGCGCAGATGTATTCCGCGATCCAGACGGGCCAGAATTACGGGATGCAGACGCTAGACCAGAACCTGCAGGATCTGGTCAAGCGCAACGTCATCTCGATGGACGAGGCGCGCGCCAAGGCAGCGAACAAGGACAACTTCAAATAGGCCGCTGCGCGGCCGCGGATTCACTGTAGGAGAGAAGTATGGAACGAGACCAGGCAGTCAAATTCATGCACGACCTGCTGAAGGCCATGGTGGCCAAGAAGGGGTCCGATCTTTTCATCACAGCCGGGTTCCCGCCGGCGATCAAGCTCGATGGCAAGATGACGCCGGTCGCGAGCCAGCAGCTCACGTTGCAGCACACCTCGGAGCTGACGCGCGCGATGATGAACGACAAGCAGGCCCAGGAATTCGAGGCGACCAAGGAGTGTAATTTTGCGATCAATCCCGGCGGGATCGGGCGCTTCCGCGTGAACGCTTTCATGCAGATGGGACGGATCGGCATGGTGTTGCGAACCATAACTACCGCAATACCGAAATTCGAGGACCTGAACCTGCCGCCGGTTCTGAAGGACGTGGTGATGACCAAGCGCGGCCTCATCATCATGGTGGGCGGCACCGGTTCCGGCAAATCGACGTCGCTCGCGGCGATGATCGGCTATCGCAATGAAAACAGCTACGGCCACATCATCACCATCGAGGACCCGGTCGAGTACGTGCACGAGCACAGGAATTGCGTTATCACCCAGCGCGAGGTCGGGGTGGACACCGATTCGTGGCATGCGGCGCTGAAGAACACGCTGCGCCAGGCGCCGGATGTAATCCTGATCGGCGAAATTCGCGACCGCGACACCATGGATTACGCCATCGCGTTTGCCGAAACCGGCCACCTGTGCATGGCGACGCTGCACGCCAACAGCGCCAACCAAGCGCTGGACCGCATCATCAACTTCTTCCCCGAAGAACGTAAGCACCAGGTGCTGATGGACCTTTCGCTCAATATCCGGGCGCTGGTCTCGCAACGGCTCATCCCGAAAAAGGACACCAAGGGGCGGGCGGCGGCGGTCGAGATCATGCTGAACTCGCCGCTGATCCAGGACTTGATATTCAAGGGCGAGGTTCACGAGATCAAGGAGATCATGAAAAAATCCAAGGAGCTGGGCATGCAGACCTTCGACCAGCACCTCTTCGATCTCTACGAGGCCGGGCAGATCAGCTACGAGGATGCGCTGAGAAACGCGGACTCGGTCAACGAGCTGCGTCTGATGATCAAGCTCCACGGCAAGGAAGCCAAGGAAAAGGATCTGTCGACGGGAATCGAGCATTTGAACATCGTCTAAAACCTCTTAATCCCGGACGCGAAGCGCCGGATTAAGTGCGCCGGATCGAGCGGACGGAACATCCGCCGCTCATCCTGCACGACTCAATGTAGGGGCGGCGGAGATAGAACCGGCGCCCCTTTTCTTTTCATGACTCTTCCGTTCGACCTCCCGATGTTCGCCATGTCAGCGGCGGTAATGTTCGGCGCCTACGTGGTGTTCGGCATCACGGCGTTCGGCGCGGCGATGTTCACGGTGCCGATCCTGTCGCACTTCCTGCCGCTCGACTTCGTGCTGCCGATGTGCGCGCTTATCGATGTCTCTGCCGCGCTCGCGCTTGGAGTGCGCATCTCGCGCGACGCGGACTGGTCGGAATTGAAATGGATGGTGCCGCTCTCGCTGGCGGGCGCGGTCGCCGGCGTGACGCTGCTCGTTGCACTGCCGCGGCAGGCGACGATAGCCGGCATCGGCACGTTTCTTGTGGCCTACGCCCTGTATTCATTGCGGCAGGGCGCGGCGACGGGGATCGTTAGCCGCGCGTGGGCCCCGGTCGCGGGGTTCGTTGGCGGCTCGTTCGGCACGCTGTTCGGCGTTGGCGCGCCGCCGTACGCGATCTACCTTGCGCATCGATTGCGGGACAAAGTTGCGTACCGGGCGACCTTGTCGAACATGGTGGTCTTCTCCGTGGGCATGCGCGCGCTGGTGTTCACGGCAGGCGGGCTCATGCTCGCCGACCGCGTGACGGGCTTTGTTGTCCTCGTGCCGTTCGCGCTCGCCGGCCTGTGGCTGGGCAATCGGCTCCAGACCCGCATTTCGCGCGGTGGCCTGCTGCGTGCAGTGGCCGTGTTGCTGCTTTTGATCGGCGCTTCGCTGCTCGCGCGCGCGCTGGCGGGCGGATAAAACCGAAAATTAGCCACAGAGTACACAGAATTCACATAGAAAAACACCGAAACGAAGGACGCTTCGGTTGTTAACCCCGGTGTTCTTTGTGGCTAGCAATTGAGGCTCCAACGGTTACGTGCTTTTCCGTGCCGTATGGCCCGCGGGTTTTGGCGGATAGCGCAAGGGCGTGGTGACTGCCGCCGCGTCCAGCTTGCCGAGCCGTACTAGCCGCGCCTCGATCGCAGCTCGGCTGCGCTGGTGCGCCCGCGCGAGCTCATCCACCGTTCTGCCGGCGTCGAACGCGGCCGCAAGCCGCTGTTCCTCTTCGCCGCTCCAGCGCGAGCCGGAGCCGCTCTGCGGCAGCGCAGGTTTTCGCTCGGGGGCGGCTGCCAGCAGGGGCGCGCCCCCACCGTCGACCGCGCGCATCGCCTCGAATAACGCGCGCACCGTGTCGGGGTGCTGATACGGGCTGTCGGCTGCGAACTTCTCTCCCGTCGCCGGATGCACGCCGTTCGCAAGTGCGTTCAGGATCCTGAGTGTTTGTTCTGTATCCATGGTTTTCTCTCCTCGTTATAGATAAGCGGGCCTGTTGCGCGGTCCGCGTGCGTGCTCAACGCGGCGCACGGCGCGCCGGTTGACGGCACGGCAAGCTCTCGGCTCGGAGGACGCAGAGGACGCGAGGGGAAAACAAGTTCGAACCGCCACGCGCGTCAGGAAAGCCAATGGAATCAGCATCAATCGCGGACAGGCAGAGGGCCGGGCGAAACGCTGTCAACGATTCTGCCGCCCGTGCGTTTCGGGTGGGACGACGCAAATTGGAAATGCGGCTCGGCCTTGCCCGAGCGGATCAAGGCTAACTGCGGCAGCGGCAGCAATTGCGCGAGGTGGACTGGGAAGCGGCGCGCGAACTCGGTTTTCAGGCCCGCGTGTTGGTCTGGAACCCTCATTAAAATTCATATATTCGTAGATATACCGACGCAGACGCATACATCTACATTTGGATAGTTGTAAATGCCGGTATTTGGATTTAGCATTTCCAAAAGGCTACACAATTCAGGCTAGGCATTTCTACTCGATTGCCGGTTTCGTAAGCCCATGACTGCACCCGAAAGCTCTTCACCGCTCCGCCAGCAACTCGACTACTACCGTGCGCGGGCCACCGAATATGACCAGTGGTGGTTTCGGCAGGGGCGCTACGACCGTGGCGAGGCGCTCAATGCCCAATGGTTCGAGGAGGCCGCGCGGGTTTCATCCGCGCTCTCCGCGTTCCGTCCCGCGGGTCGCGTGCTGGAGGTCGCCTGTGGCACCGGGATCTGGAGCGAGCAGTTGCTTCCATTCGCATCCCACTTGACTGCGCTCGATGGCTCGCCCGAGATGCTGGCCATCAACGCCGCCCGGCTCCATTCGCCGCTTGTTCGCTACCTCGAGGCGGACCTGTTCCGGTGGCAGCCCACCGAGCAGTTCGACGTGGTGTTTTTCGGGTTCTGGCTTTCCCACGTTCCGCCGGAGCGGTTCAGAGATTATTGGCAACTTGTCCGGTCCTGCCTCGCGCCTGGCGGCCGCGTGTTCTTCGTGGATTCCCGCCACGAGCACACTTCTACGGCCGTTGACCATCGCTTGCCGCAGCCGGATGCGACGGTGCTTAGCCGCCGCCTGAACGACGGACGAGAGTTTCAGATCTACAAAATCTTCTACGACCCTGCCGATCTGACCCGGCGCCTGGGCGAGCTCGGCTGGCGCATCGACATTCGCCAGACCGACCATTATTTCGTCTATGGTTCCGGATATCCGCAAAGCGCCTGACACACGCGCAGGAGCATTCGCGATTCGTTGGCCCGTTCATTCCACGTCACCGCCGGGCGGCGGTTGAGTGGCAATTGCACCAGTGAATGAACCCCCGTATGGGCGACAGACACCGGATCGTGCCGCCGATCTATTTCTTCGGGGCCCTCTTGGGGATGGCCGTGCTGCATCGGTACGTGCCGATCAATACTATCGTGCCCGCGCCGCTCAATCTCGCCGGCTGGCTGTTTGTGGCGCTTGGACTGTCGTTGACGCTATGGGCGGCGGGCCTGTTTCGAATTGCCGGCACCCCTATCAGGCCGTTCCAGCCGTCCACAATGCTGGTAATAACCGGAGCTTATAGGTTCACCCGCAATCCGATGTACCTCGGCATGGTGCTGGTTCTGCTGGGCGCGGCGCTGCTCCTCGGCACGGTTGCCGCCTTCTTTCCCCTCCCGCTCTTCGTCTGGCAGGTTCGACGCAAGTTCGTCCTGCCGGAAGAAGCGTTTCTTGAAGCGCTTTTTGGGCAGCCGTACCGGAAATACAAGTCTCGCGTCAGGCGATGGCTATAGAGGCAAAGATGTCACTCGACCGCCCCGTCAACGCGGGAGCGTGCCGGTTAGCAGGAAACCTGATAATGCATTACTCATCCTTCGTCACTGATTTCAGTCGCCGCATGGCTCCCGAAACCAGCTTGTATTCGAATAGCCGGCATTCGAGCGCGCCGTTGAAGAGTGGCGTGCGGCGAGTTGCCTTGAGGCCAATCAGTTTGGGCAGTTCCATGTCGGCCGAAAGGATGTAGGCGGTCCAGCCGGCGTAGCGTTGCTTGAGGGCGTCGCCGAGCCGGGGATAGAACGCGGCGAGATCGCTTGCTTCCGCCAGGCGCTCGCCATAGGGGGGGTTCATGACGACGACGCCGGGGGAGGCGGGCGGGCTGCCGTCGAGGATGTCCATCTGCTTGAGCTGCACCTTATTCTCCAAGCCCGCGGCAGCAAGATTGTCGCGCGTCAGCTTGAGCACGGCACCCAGCTTGTCGGCTCCGTGAATGGGTAGAGTTTGCGCGGGCTTGCGCCGGGCGAGCGCCTTGTCGCGCAGATTGCGCCACGTTTTCTCCTCGAAATTCTCCAGCTTTTCAAAGCCGAAACTCCTGTTGGCGCCGGGAGCGGCCTCGAGCATCATCATCGCGGCTTCGATGAGAAAGGTGCCGCTGCCGCACATCGGGTCGTAGAGCGTCACCGGCGCCGACCATCCGGTCAGCATGAGGATGCCCGCGGCAAGGTTCTCGCGCAGCGGGGCATCACCACCCGCCGCCCGCCCGCCACGCTTGAATAGCGCTTCGCCCGAAGTATCGAGATAGAACGTCGCTTCATCGCGCGTGAGAAAAACGTGGACGCGGATGTCGGGGCGCGCCGTGTCCACGTCGGGACGGATGCCCTGGCGGGCGCGGAAGGCGTCGCAGACCGCGTCCTTTACGCGCAGCGTGATGAAGTCGAGGCTTTTCACGGGAGACTTGATCGCGGAGACGTTGACGCGGATCGTGCGGCGCACATCGAAAAATCGCGGCCAGCTGAGCGCGCGGGCGGCTTCGAAGACGTCGTGTTCGGTCAGGTAGTGGGCGCGCCCTACCTGCCACAAAATGCGGCTCGCAATCCGGCTCTCGAGGTTGGCGGCGTAGCAAAGCGCCAGTTCCCCGCCGAACGCGGCACCGCCGTCGACCGGCGTTACGTCGTGCGCGCCGAGCGTCGCGAGTTCGTCCGCCAGCACCCGCTCGAGCCCGCGCGGGCAAGTGGCGAAGAAATTTTCCATGGAGCGCGATTAGCGGCTCGTGATTCGACCCATCCGCAGTCCGCCCGTCACGCTTTCGCACGGGTTACCGGGTTCCTGAGCACGCCGATGTCCTTCTGGCTGATCTCGATCGTGTCACCGTCCTTCAAGTCCGGTTCGGTTGCCCCGTCGGTGCCGAGCCACACGACATCTCCCGGCCGGAGCGTCATGTATTTCGAAATCTGCGAGATATAGTGCTGCGCCGAGAATAGCATCTTGTCGGTGCCGTACTCGGCGGCCGTGGCGCCATTCACCTTGATCGTAATGGTTAGGTTCATGGGGTCGAGACCGGTGGCGATGAAAGGCCCCATCGGCTTGAAAGTGTCGCAATTCTTCGCGCGCCAGAGCGTGCGGTCCTGCTTCTGCCATGTCCGTTCGCTGAGATCATTGCCAAGCGTATATCCGAGCACGCAGGACAGAGCGTCCCGTTCAGACAGGTTGCGCGCCGCTTTTCCGATAACAGCCACCAGTTCTCCTTCGAACTGGACTGGCCCGGGTGAATCCGCCGGAATCACGATAGCCTCACCAGAGGCGCACAGCGCGTTATTGGCGCGGTAGCCGACGTCCGCTTTTTCCGGCAGCTTGGTGTTCGTGCCCTTGCGCTTGTTGGCCCATTCGACGTGCGCGGCGTAGTTCAATCCGGCGCAGTAGAAAGTGGGCGGCACGCAGGGTATCAGCGTATTAAGAGTCGACAGCGCGTGCCGTTTCGCGGTGCTCTTGTGGTTCTCGAAGATCGAGCCTTCCAGCTCGGTCACCTGGTCGCCTTCGACGATGCCGTAGAAGATGCGCCCCTGATGCTCGAATCGGCCGAATTTCATTTTCACTCCGTTTAGTGATGGGTGATAAGTGATGGATGATGAGAGGCAATTCGCTGAACGCCCACGTTCGTCAGTCGTTACCGGCTCGATAATCGCGCGACAACCTCGAATTCGATATGCACGCTGCGGTTGCGGTTTTCCCGGAGCGAGATGATCCGGGCTTCGAGCGGTGCGCCGCGGTCCAGTTGGCGCGCGACTGCGGGATTCTCGCGGCGCGGCACGTAGCCCAGCTTGCGACCGCGCCACTCGACCCGGATCGCGCCAGCATCATACGGGTTCTCCGGTTCGCGCACCAGATCGAGGCGGTCGCCCACTTTCATGTCACGCCAGAATCCGGCCGCATTTGTATGGCGGAAGCCGGCGAGCGGCGAGCGCTGCACCACGATAACCGCGTCCGCTGCCAGCACGGTTGCCGGTCCCGATATGACGGCCGTGAGCACGGCTGCCCAGATGCATCTTCCGCAAGACATGCCCTCTAGAACGGTTTAACGACGGCGAGGATGACAACACCGATCAGGAGGACGGTCGGGATCTCGTTGAACCAGCGGTACCAGACATGGCTTCGAGTATTGCGATCCTGCTTGAAATCCTTGATCAATCCGCCGCACCACAGGTGGTAAGCGACGAGCATCGCGACCAACGCGAGCTTGGCGTGAAGCCACCCCCCGGTAATGCCGTAAGCCAGCCATAACCCGAGCCCGCTGACGAGGGTGAGCGTCGCGCCCGGCGCCATGATGCCGTAGTAGAGCTTGCGTTCCATCACCTTGAAGCGCTCGCGGCCTGCCGCATCCTCGGTCATCGCGTGATAGACGAACAGCCGCGGCAGATAGAACAGCCCCGCGAACCATGCCACCACGAAAATGATGTGAAGGGATTTGATCCAGAGCATTCTAAAAAACCAGTGATGAGTGATGAGTGACGAGTGATGGGATCCGGCTCCTGCGTGATGAACGGCAGTAATGCCGTCCGTTCGATCACGCAGAGTTAAATTGGCGCTCTGCGTCCAATTTAACCTATTTCAGGAGGCGGCGGCGCGTCAGTATCAGTGCGATAGAGAAGCCCACCATCGCATAGGCGACGAGCACGACAAGGTGCAGCGCGACTTGGGAGGGAATGACGCCGCTCATCAGCGGGCGCACGAGCGCTACCGCATGGGAAAGCGGCAAGAACTGGGTCACGACCTGGAGCGGACCGGGCAACTGCGACACCGGGAAGAACACGCCAGAAACCAGCATCATGGGCGTGATTACCAGCGTGAAGTAATACATGAAGAAATCGTAGCTTGGCGAGAGCGCCGTCATGACCAGCCCCATGCTGGCGAAGGCCAGCCCCGTCATGAACACGACCGGGATCGCCCACAGCGCGATCGGGGAATGCACCACGCCAAGCGCCCAGGCCACCAGCAGCACGGCCATGCCGGAAAGTAAGCTCTTGCTCGCCGCCCATACTGTCTCGCCCAGCACCACATCGTCGAGCGTAACCGGAGCGTTCATTATCGCGTCCCAAGTTTTCTGAACGTGCATGCGCGAGAAGCCCGAGTACATCGCCTCGAACGAGGCGCTCATCATGGTGCTCGAGCAAATGATGCCGGTCGCGAGAAACGCGATGTAGGGCATGCCTCCCACGTCGGAGAGCATTGCGCCTAGCCCGTAGCCCAGGCCAAGCATGTAGATCAGGGGATCCGCCAGGTTGCCGAGCATCGAAGGGATGGCGAGCTTGCGCCAGACCAGCGAGTTGCGGCGCCAAACGTGGAGGTGGCGCAGGCTGAATGCGGGGAATGCCAGGGTCTTCGCGTTCATGTCGGGTTCTCGCTTCTGCTATCAATGTCGTGGATGGTGAATAGTGGATCGTCGGATCGCTACGTGCGTTCTATGGCGGTTGAGTTCAGATCGTTCTCAATCCCCGATTGCGCTTTCAATCCCGGAGTTCGTGGCCGGTCAATTTTAAAAATACATCCTCGAGATTGGCGTGACGGTGCAGATAGCGCAGATCGCCGCGGCTCTCCAGGTCATGCACCAGTGGATCGGCGTCGCGTGCATAACAAAACACGGTTTCGCCGGATTTCTCGCAGCGCTCGCAACGAGCTTCGCCGAATTCACGTGCCCAACTCTCCGCGCTGTCCCCGTAGACTTCAACCACCTGCGGCTCGATGTGCCGGGCGATCAGCTCGTGGGGTGCGCCGAGTGCGATAATCCGCCCGCGATCCATGATGGCCACCCGGTGCGCCAGTCGTTCCGCCTCTTCCATGAAATGGGTGGTGAGGAAGATGGTCTTGCCCTGGTTCAGCAGGGTGCGCAGCCGCGCCCAGATGAGGTGCCGAGCCTGGGGGTCGAGGCCGGTCGTGGGCTCGTCGAGAAAGATCAGCTCGGGATCGTTGATGAGGGCCCGGGCGAGCGTGAGCCTTCGCTTCATTCCGCCGGACAGGGTCTGGATGCGCGAGCTCGCGCGGGCGCTCAGGCCCGCGAAGTCGAGCAGCGCCGGGATGCGCGCGCGGACCTCGGCATTGCTCAGTCCGAAATAGCGGCCATAGACGAGCAGGTTCTCCTCCACCGTGAAATCAGGATCAAGGTTGTCGCTTTGTGGCACGACACCGGTGCGGCTCCGCGCCTCGCGCGCCCGTTCCGGCACCGGCAGCCCGAGCAC
>Ga0075301_1000065_pt1 | contig 18289 bp, 34 predicted proteins | sample Browns_TuleA_D1_FD_120053 | JGI IMG/M metagenome (GOLD analysis project Ga0075301, IMG submission 120053) | Natural and restored wetland microbial communities from the San Francisco Bay, California, USA, that impact long-term carbon... | ecosystem: Environmental > Terrestrial > Soil > Wetlands ... | reverse complement strand
TCCTGAAGCTGCACTTCCCGTTGCACCCGTTGCACCCGTTGCACCCGTTGCACCCGTTGCACCCGTTGCACCCGTTGCACCCGTTGCACCCGTTGCTCCAGTCGCCCCCGTCGCACCCGTCGCCCCCGTCGCACCCGTTGTTCCTGTAGCACCATTGGTACCAGTCGCTCCCGTCGGTCCCGTCGCTCCCGTCGCTCCCGTCGGTCCTGTAGGTCCCGTCGGCCCCGTCGGCCCTGACCCGGCTGGTACCCAAATAACACTTCCATCGGGTTGTAATTGTGGAACATCGCCGGGAGCCCCTGGTCCAATAGGAGAAAAAGCGTGATATTCACCCATTTTTATCTCTTAGTCCCAGGACTAAGGCAATTTGATTGCAGATAGTGTACCAGTTGAAAGAATAATAGCGGCTCCTGGAGCTAGAAACTGAACATTAATATTAGAAGTTGGGTCGTCGAGCACTAATGTTCCTACTCCCATACAAGTCAGCATGATAATTCCAGCTGCCGCAATATCCTGAGAAACTACTACAACACTAGCTCCAGCCAACAACAATTCGGCCTGAACCGTGGTGGCATTTATAACATCACTATTTGAAATTGCTCCTGTAAATTGAATTAGATACCGGTCGCCAGCAAGTCCAGCACCCATATCAAAATTAAAGTCGTTGGGAGAGCCAAAACTACCTGATTGAAATTGGTAAGCACCAACGAAGTTAATAGCATTAGCGCTAAAATCTCCTCCTGGCGCATCTACTGCTTCAAATCGTCCAGTAGTAGCGTTCCACTGTAGAAACTGTCCATCTTCAATGTCTGCTGGATTTGGAACCCATGGTTGAGGCGTTGTCATTAGTTTTTCTTTCGGGAAGATGGAGCAATTACAGGGTTTTTAGGAGGAATAACAATAGAGTTTTCCCACTCTTCTAGGAAACCAATTTTACTCTTTATCACGGCATTCGTAGTATTCGCATACAGCCGTTTATGCGCCTTAATAATTTCCCCTAAACGCCGTTTCAATTCTTCTGGTTTCGTCGGAAGTCTGTACTCTTCAGCTAGATGCTCTCGTGTAAACATGCTTTTTCCTTTTAGTCCCGGGACTAACTCAACAATAGAGGTTCAATCGAATAAAACGCAGTAACCTCTCCAATATTTCTCGTTCGAATCTTTACCTGTTCCCCTGGCCCCTGGTTTCCGTCAATGGTAATTAGTTGGGGACCATTGACTTCCTTTACAATCGCGTGATGTTGCAGATTATTAAAGTAAGCAATGTCTCCTGGTTGGGGATGCTTGGTAACTGGTAGTGGTAAGTTGCCCATACCCTTAAAAATAAACCCCTTACCCACCGTCCAATCCATATTGGATGCAAGACCAGCCTGTTTCAATGCCCAAAGAGCAAAACCCCCGCACCATGCGGCACCGGTCCTAACCATTGCTGGTTGAACGATGCCCCAATACTTGTCGGGGTTTTGCTCGCCTAGTTGGCTTTCGGCAGCTTCAACAATCTTTTGTCTTGGGCTTCGTGCGAGTTTAGAAACCAATGTGCCTACTCCTAGAACAGTAGCTGCGCCAACCAAACCTTTTAAAACGGTTATGTGCATTTAGTCCCGGGACTAAGACGGTTTCGCGTCTTCTGCCGTCTTCTTTGCATCCTTGAACTTCTTTGCCCAATCTTCATTAGCTTCTTTGGCTTCCTGAAGTTGTTTTTCTAGCATTTCGATTCGGGTTTCCTGTTCTTCATTCTTGGTTCTAAGCTCTTCGATAGCTGATTCCTGAGCGACCGAAACAGTCTCAAGATTTTCCATATCCGAGAGATAGTCAGTCAACGCCCCATCTTCAGTGTGAAAAACCAATTCAGGATTATGTTTCTGAACTTGAGACAGCAAAATGAGAATGAACTTCTCACTAATCGTCTCGCTAGGATAAACCTGAATAGGGTCCAAACCGTCAACCAGAACCGTGATTGACGGTACAATTGCCTTTTTTGCTACTTTCAGTTCCATTTTTTTCTTTCTAGTCCCAGGACTAAGCTGCTTTCAATTCATCTTTTCCAAGTAGCCAATTAAAGAAACGCTCAATGATACCATGCGGATTATTTTGCAGTTCCTTCCTAACGCCCGCAATCATCTTGGGGTCCTTTACACTCTGCAAAATATTCTTCCTAGCATCCGGTTTCATTCCAGCAGTACCAGCCGCAAGATACGTTCCAAGTTTTTCGGCCGGTGCAAGTTTAGCGGGCAGCTGCCGTGTAATCTGACCGACCCTAATAGAACCAGCAACGTCGAACCCTGCCCGCTCCTCGGCATTGAGAGCGCTTCTAGCGGCATCAAGAGCAGCGGGGTTAGCCTTGTGGGCAAGAAACCCAACGCCCTTGAGAAACCCCTTTTGTACTTCAGGTCTATGCCGTAGCTCTACTGCTGCCAGCTTCGTAACCGGGTCCTTTTCAATCTCGGTTCTACCCTTATTCATGAGGTTAGTCATGAAACTAGGCGAAGTAACCATCTTTCTAGTGGCTGATTGCAGGTTTTTACCAGTACCAAAGGCAAGACCCGACTTCACGCCTTTTTGCTGTTCGCTTGAAAGACCCAATAGAATTGAATCAAGCCTGCTACCATTCGCCTTACCAGAAACTACATTCTTGGTAAGCTCTACCGCTTGCCCAATCTTGGGATTAGATACCGGCGCTTTATTCACTAGCGCATTATAAGTCTGGTCAAATGCACTAATAGCTTCTGGCGAAACCAATTCATGACGTGCAGCCTTCAATACTTCCGGTCCAATAGGAAGTCCCTTTGACGCTGCATTGCCAGCAGCAATAGGACCTTCAGCACCGGTCCCGACCCCCCCTCCGCCGATAATAGCAGCAGCATAGGGCGCAGCCGTTTTAGCAGCCTTTACCCTACTCTTTAGCGTATTATAAGCAGCCTTGTCTACACGCTCGCCGCTGGCAATCCTAGCAGCCGTTTCAATCTGAATTCCAATGGCACCAGTCATTAGCTCAGTGCCAGCGGCAAGGGGTTTTCCAACAATTGGAATTTTCTCCGCTACATTGATTGCGGTTCGTTTTCCTCCTTTGACAGCCTTACCGATTGCCTTACCCGTACGCTTGACGGTTCGCACAATACCTCCGATGGGGTCCCAACCAAAGGTAGAGCGCTCCTCGCAAAACTCACGCCCAGAAACCGCAACAACGTTTTTCATCCAATCGTTGGACATTGAAAACTCCTTTTAGTCCCGGGACTAACCTTCACCAACGCCACGACGAATGACCGACGGGGCATGTTTTTGAAGGGCTCTATACGCCTTCCCGCCCGGTTGAAACCGGGTGAAGCTCTTCGCCAGTAGCTTGTAATACGCCTTCTTCGACTTTGCGGACGGTTTCCTGCGAGCCATTGTCTAGTTCCTTTCTTAATAGATTCTTGAGATACAGATTAGGGTTTTCCATTGAGACACACTTAGCCACGAAACGACCAAAAAGCTTGGTTGTTTCAGGGTCAAGTTTACCATATAACTTGAAGATGCCATCAAACATCAGACCACCAGTTTTTCTCCGTGATTATCCTTCGCAAATGCTCCTATTACCGGAGCAATGCCCACAATACGAATACGCCTACCCAAAAGACGACCAATCCCACGCCGGCCAACAGTCCCTCCCAATTGGATAATGGCTCCATTGGCGTTATCCGCGTGCATGTATTCTAGTCCAGCTACCCATTCATCGCGCACATATTTTTCATATGCTACGCAATAAAGTGTCTTAGTCCCGGGACTAACTGAATTCTGCTTCGGGACTGTCTGACTTTCCATTGGAATGCTCTACAATTGCTTTTTCAGCAGTCTGCTGCGCTCGATTTGTTTCCTCGTGATACTGGGCAGCACGAGCGGCGATTAGGCCCATTACTTCAGGCGGTAGAACCCCAGCCAATAGCTGTACTGACTTTTCATCTAGCTTCGATAGCAAAAGCTCCACAAGCTTGCTGTCGGAAGTAGACTGCGGGAAAACCTCTTCTCCCAATACACGATTAGCAAGCGGCGGAAGCAGCTTGATTAGCTCCAAACGCTCTTGCTTCTTGGCGTTTTCGAGTAACTTCTCTCGCTCGAAATTAGCCCGCTCAAGTACAACCTGTTTTGCAATCTCTAGCACATGAGCGCTATCTCCCACCAAAACATGGTTATGTTCCATGAGTTTAGCGAGCATCTTATATTGAGTTTCAATGAGGTACTGCGTATGTCGAAACGAAAACTGAAACGATGCTTCGCTATGCCGCATCGACTGCATTAACTGCCCCTGCGGATTAGGGGGCTCAGTAGTACCATAACCAAACTCAACATCAGAGTTATTGACGCGGAAAGAGCGTCGAGCACGGGGCTCATTAGAATCGCCATAGAAGGCAAACAGAAAGAATAACTGTGAACCTGGAATTTCCGCAACGTGGTCCGCTGCTTTACTTTCAAAAAGACTAGCAAGGTTTTCAGCGCTCCAAGATTTATCGGATGTAAAGGTTACCGTGTAAACCTCTACGTCCCTTGCTCCCTCTTTATGAACACAAGCAATAGCGCGACAGGGATTTCCCTCGCGCTCGTCAACCATTGCCTCGCGAATCCACTTTTCAAGTGCGATGTTACCCTTAGCCAATTTTTTTCATCCTTTTACCAACGAAAAAGATACCAGCAACGGCAGAAACAGCAGCGAGAACCTGTGCCCATCCCGGCCATTTGCTAACGTCAAATGGTGTGGAAACAGTAGAAGCCTGAACAGTTTTCTCTACTGCTGGTCGTGCAGCGCCCTTTTTAGCAGGAGCAGCTTTAGTCCCGGGACTAGGAGCAAATTGGGGAGGTTTTTCCGCTTGTGGAGCAAATGCGGCGGCAGTAGGGGTTGCCGTCTTTACTGGCGGAATAATCGGTTTCCTAGTGACCGGACTAGCCGTTGTCTTAGCTGGCGCTGTAAACGTTACCGGCTTAGGCGCGGGAGAAGACGAAACCGCAGCCCACGTTTTAGGCCCGACAATACCATCAGCCGCCAACCCATGGTCCCGTTGCCACGTTTTGGTTGCAGCCTCAGTAGCTGGCCCAAAGTTCCCATCAGCCGTTACACCGATAATCTTTTGCCACTGAACTACAGTAGGCCCAATAGACCCACGTCTAATAGTTTGCTGACTAGTCCCGGGACTAGGAGCAAAGGTAACGGGTGGTGGAGTATTGGGAGCAAAAGAAGGCTTAGGTGCTGCAACTGCGGGAGTGCTAAGAGCCTTTGCCCATGTCATAGGTCCGACGATACCATCAGCTGTCAATCCATTGGAAGCTTGATAGCTTTTGGTTGCAGCTTCGGTAGCTGGTCCAAATTTGCCATCAGCAGCTACACCGATAATTTGCTGCCATTGGACGACTGTAGGACCACTAGACCCCTTACGAATTGTTGCGGGCATTATCGTCCCTTTCCAAAGAATGCATAACCGCCACTAATGACGGCAGTAGTTAGCGCAGCAGCTTGGGCCCATGTCGGCCACTTAGTAAAGTCAAACATTGTCGAAGCCGATAGAGTTTGAGTCTTTGGCACAGTAGAAACTTGACTAGTTGCTACTGGTTTTTGAGCGGTAGCAGTAGGTTTAAAAGTAGCAACAGGCGGAGAAGTAAACGTTGGCTCAGGAGCAGAAGACGGAGCAAAGGTTTCCCCACCAGTACCCAATGCTACCGCCCACGATTGAGCATCTACACTCCCAGTGGCCGGCAAGTTATGTGCAGCTTGCCATTTCTTGGTGTAGTCAACGGTCATTTGACCGAAGAAACCCGTTTGCGGCTTTACCCCAACGATTCCTTGCCATTGCACAACGTCAGGACCCCTAGAATTAAGCCCTAAAACAGGCTTAGTCCCGGGACTAACTCTCGCTGTTAGTGTTGTGGAGGGCTTTTTTACTTGCGTTCCTACCTCACCCGTTGAAAGCGTAGTAGGCCGTGGCTTACCTTCCATTTCTTCCGACTCAATGCCAGTCGTAATTACCCTAACGACATTGGCTCGCTGCTGTTCATTCTTGACATTAGCAAGTTGAAACTTGTTACGCCTAGTTCGCGCCTCGTCCCAAGCGCTCCCATCCATATTAATGGACCACCACGAAAGGTTGTCCCACCAACGAATGAAATCATCCTTGATAGGAAATGCCGCATTATTAACAATGGGCGTGGTTCGCATGTAGCGATTTACAGCCTCCATGTTTTCGCTTTGCTCAGACATTGTCTATTCCTTCTTTGCAATCTTCATGGCCAATGCCATTGGGTTTAGTCCCGAGACTAACTTAGCAATTCCTAACCCTACCCCTACCAATACGGTACCAATAACAGCAGGAGCCATCCAAGATGGCCATTCAATCAACGGTTTAGCTTTCTTGATTTGCTCTTCTAAGTTTTCAATATTGGGGTTACCAACATTCTTCAATCGTTCATCTTGCGGGAAAACTCCGCCAGAAAGTTGTCGCGGGTCAGTGGGATTTTGCTGTACTACCTTTACAGCAATCGCCCTATCTTCCTTGGGCCGGTTAGCAACCCAGAACTGGTTTTCCCTATTTAGGATTTCGTCGAAAAGCTCTTGACTGGGAAAATGTAAATCGAACCATCCTAGTTCATCCCATCTTTTGATAAAACTATCACGCAAGAGTGCAGCCTCGTCTGATTCGATACGAGCAGGAACAATAAAGTCGTGAACGGCTTGCATCCGTCCCGACATTTGGGCGCTTTCGTCAGTAGAGCGAAACATTGCGCTAGTCATGGGACTAACCTCTTAAATGCGAAATAACCACCCGTTGCGATGGTTCCTAACATCAATAACCCACCAAACATCCCCAACAATGACCAGCCATATTTCTTGGCTAAATCGGAATAGGTATCTACAAGTTTTAGTAACGTAGCAAGATACCTTGACGGATCAGCAGTAAAGTACACGGGTGGCGTACTCAGTGCCTCAACGAATTGAACAGGCTTGCCGCTATCAAGACCTTTTCGCCAATGCTCTCGCCTGACCAGCGTACGCACGTAATGCTCGGCGCCCTCTTGGGGAGATAAAAACGCCGCGTATTTTGCACCAGGGTCCGTTGGGTCATCTCTAATTGAATACTGCTGTACGAAAACGTCCGAACTAGAAGCTTTTTCGTTGCCATAATTGAAGTTGTGAACAATCTTCCAGTTACCGGATTCGAGGGCGCTTTGGGCAGCGAGCAATTTTAGAACCGCAACCCTCGGTTGTTTTCCTACTACTCGCTTGTATGCATCAGCTAAATGCCTGACAGCATCATCAGGATTCAGTGGAGTCAGTAGGTCGGGAATCTGTGTAGACATGCTTAGTCCCGGGACTAACGTAGAAACTGAGTCAGAGCCCAAACAATACCGGTTACAATTGCGGAAACAATACCAGAAACACCGGCCGTTTGGATAGCCGGTGGTCGAATAGATTTATTGAGCTTAGCTTGAATGTCTAGGAAGTGTTCCAAGACGGAAACCCTTTCCTTTAATTCAATAACTTCTCGCATCACGATTCCGAGGTTGACAACGTTGTCAGGTTTTGTAGGTCTGTTCCACGGGTCCGACAATTATCCCCCTCATTTCTTCTTTCGTTGCTCCATGTAAAATGAAACGATGGCGATTGAGTTAACAGCAGTGAGAAATAGCAAAACAGGAACTACAGCGAGCATTTTTACCTCTTAGTTCCGGGACTAACCATCAATGCCAAACGTAACAATGGCAGCAACGTTAATCGCTCCCGAAAGGTTTCGTAAATGAATAAACTCAGTATTGGGAGCGAGCGGAACCCAATCATTGAATTCTCTTGGGTCATATGTTTGCAATGCAAGTCCCGTTGCTAGAGCATGGTCAACCCTAAACTCGCCAGCGGCAAGAGCACCGAGATAAACCAATGTAGTGAATACCGAAATAACGCCAGCATCCGGGTCAATTGGAATCCAAACATCCCCACCGGCTGCAATGGGAATTGCTCCTACAATAGCGGTAAATGGTCCGGCTGAAGCGGCACCTACAACTAGTGGCGCCAGCATTGGTGGCTGCTTATTGGCCCCGCGTTCACCAGGGGCGGCGGTAATTCCGACTACATATTCTCTTCCAGTACTAATAGTTGAATCGGTAAAGTCAGCAACTTCAACATCTACTGATTCTCCCCTCATTGTAATGGTAGCGCCATCAACGACGCTAATGATTCTATTTATTGAGACTCCATTTACAGCAGTAGAAACTCTAGCACGAGCATTTGCTGGAAATTGATTAGTAATATTAAATTGAACAGTTACACTTCCCGGGTTAGGAAGTTGCGCTGCAAGTAATACCTTTTGACCACGAAAGCGTGCTTCTCGACCAATAAGAGAAACACCTACTCCGGTTGTCAATTCACCCGCTTGACCCCAGCCAGGAACTACATTAGGCATTTCATCCTCTGCAAAGTACGTTGTTTCGTAGGAACAGGCACTTAGTCCCAGGACTAAGCATAAGCATCCCAGTAATCTACTTCTGTGTCGTCCAAAAAGTCCCATTCGCCTTCACCAAAGTCGCCAGCGACTTTAGTTCCTTTCTCTTTCAGTTTTTTATAAGCATACATACCTCCCGCTGCCAATCCTGCAAGAATGGCAAAGGGAGCAACGGTTACAGCGGCAAGGCCGAGAGATAGTCCTAATTCCTTCATTTCTTCTTACCTTTTGGTGGCTCAAGTGCTGAGCTTAGGTCAACTAGAGAAAACAATAATCCCGCCACGCTACCTAAAACACTGATGATTGCGATAGGAGCGCGATTCTTTGCTAGAAACTTCCCAATGTTTTTAATCATTGTCCTAGCTCCCACGCCGCTTCACACGAAAACACCGCAACGGGCGTCTTAGGATGCCGCACCGCTTGAAGCCTATGTGCCATCCCCATAACATACCCCAACAATAGAGCATGTTGCGTATCATGGTCGGCTTTCTTGATTAGTTCCAGGAATAATCCGGGAGTCTTGAACGTGCGTTGAAATGCCCCACTCTGAATACACTGATTAATTTTCCCCGCTAATTCTTTTACATTGCAAGAATTGGCGAGCGTTACCATTGCCACGTTGGGGTCAGATAGCGCGACCTTGCTTAGCTGCATACCCGTTTTATCAATGTCTTCCCCGAAACATGCATTACGAAGCTCCATTGCTTCAGCGCCGGCATTTACTGAATTGGGCGAAGTAGAGCGGGCATAGCGCTTGATTTCTTCCAAAGAACGCCTAGCTTTTTCGCTTCCAGCTTCGGCATTCTTCCTAACCATTGAAATGGTAGCGGTAGCAACCTGGTCTCCCTGCCTAGACCTTTCTACTAGTTGCATGCATTCGGTATAGGTAGGTTCTTCGCCAAAACTGGCAAATACCTTCCGAAACCACGAAAACAACTTTAGTCCCATGACTAAGTCTTCGGTGGATGTTGTACTCCGCCCGACCCAACAATAGGAGTGCCAGGCACGAGACCAGAAGCATATTTTCGTAACTTGTCAGCCGCACCATAAGCACCAATCTTATGATAGGCGTCTGCTACTTTTGAAACCTTGTGCGGGTCGGTGGAGTCGAGAGCCTTTTTGAAAACTTCTGTCCGCTTTTCTTTAACAGCGGCAGGAGCTTCTCGCAAGGCGGCTCGCTTGCGAAGCTCTTTTGCTTCAGCCTTTAGACCATATTTCTCGTAAGTGTCTGCCAAGCTGCGAAGCTTGACAGGGTCTTTCATGGTCTTTAGCGCCTCTTCAAAAAGCTTCTTTCGATCGGGGGTCATTTTCCCGTATTTCTGCTTTTTGACTCGCCACCAGGCAAGACCCCCGACACTCGTAACAATCAACGGTAAAACGATTCCCATGACTAACCTTTCATTCCTAAAACTCTGCTAGGGTCCTCTTCATACCCATTATCTGTGAAGAGTAAAATGTGAAAATCGAGATAGCCGCTTTTATCGGGCCTATCCTTGAATCTGAATTCTGGTCTAGCTTTTCTACCAGCAATCACTAACTCCGCTATTCTTGCGGCTGCGAGACTTTTACAGTCACCAATTTGTCTTCCGCCGCTAGTCCCCATAGGAGCCCAGTATCTACCGAACCAACGTTGTTTATTCGGCAAATAAAGCGCCGGAATCGGTTCCCATATAACCGTTCTACCGTAACGCACTCCACTTTTATATAGGGGCGGTGTATTGGGATGTTCACGAAGGTACTGGACATTGATTTCAACCATACACTTTAGAAGCTTGTTCAGTGTGTAGGCGTTGGCTACCTTGCTAGAGCCGGCCTCGAACGCATGCGGGAGATTAAAGGTGATTTCCACGTTAGTCCCGGGACTAAACTACTTTTTTTCTCTTACCTTTTTATCGTAATAGTCATACGCGAACGCAAGTTCAACGGCTGCAATCATGATAAAAACTAACGGACCCATTACTTACTCCCAATCTTCTTAAAACTCACGACTTGACCCTTGACTTCAATCGAGCCGCGCTTTGCAACTTCAGCTTCCATCTTTTCCACGAAGTCTAGTCCTAGAACCGCAAGCTCCCTAAATGATGGAAAGCTTCTTCCGGATTGCATAAAAGCTGAAGCAAACTCTACGGCTAATTGTACCCGTTCTTTTTCAGTAAGTACCATCTTCCCTCTTTTCTTTAGTCACTATGACTAAGCCCAACCAAGAGCCTAGTCGTAACTACTAAAGCAGAATTCCCAACCTGAGTTTGGCCGGGCGCTTACTCACTCAACCATTACACAGTTTGAGCAATGTTGCCCGTCTGACCGAACATAAAGACTTCAAAGTCAAATGTATCGGCAGGGTCAACGTCGCCATCTTGTGGGTTCACAAAAAACATGCGAACATTGGTTGCTGATGTTGCCACACAAGGAATAATGCCAGGCAAACCCTCAGTAAATTCAACCGTGGGAATTGCAAAGCCTACATCGCCAGCAGCAACCATTCCCGATGTAACAGTTACATCAACTGCAATTGTGGTTTCTGCTACAATGTTTCCAATGACAACGTTATTAAACCGAAATCTACGAGACGTGGTATTACCGTACATGACTAATTACCTCCTTTAGTCCTGGGACTAAAGTCATTTTCAGCCATGACGATAAGCGGCACCACCACCAGCGAGCTTAGCCGGGCCCTTGAAATTAATCGAGAGCGTGTAAGTCGCGGCAGGAGTGTAGCCCGGTGGAACGAAGGTCGTAACACGGCCCTGAACACGCGCCCTATTGGACGGCGTAAGGGTCGGCATGTCCATCGTCCTACCCCAGGACGGACCCGAAAGACCAAAAAGGTCTTCCTCGCCCGGCCCGACGGTAACGTCAACGTTTGCCATCTTGAGGCTGCTCATGTAAGCAAAACCAGGCGCGGGTGCGTTCGCAGTAATAACCTGCGGACGGAAGTCCGTATCTGGTGCCGACAAGAATGCAGCGCCAAGGGTGGCAGCCGTTCCCAAGGTGAAGTCGTCGGAGAGCGTGAAGCTATAACGTTCCACGTCAACGTCGCTCATCATATTGGGGTCGAGTTTCGCGACGCGCGACATTCCTCGCGTGGCACGAACCTTTTGCTTTTTCCAAGCGGCCATGGCTTGAGTAGCAGTGGGACGGGCTGGAACCATGGCAGCGGCGCCAAAGTCACCAGCGAACGGGTAAATCCCATCGTCTCCGAACCCATCTTCACCAAAACCAAGGTCGGTTTCGTCACCAAAGCCCTCGCTACCGAAGTCGGAGCCACTAATGGCACCAACAGCAGCAGCCATGGCCGGGTCACGCATTGCCAAATATCTATCGTTGAACATTTTCTGTCATTCTGCTTTCTCTCTTTCCGGTTTTTTAGGTTTAGTCCCGGGACTAAAGCTGTTTTCCAGCTTCAATTACGGGGTCGTCTTCCCCCGAAAAGTCTGAATCAGGATTGTAGTCGCCGTGCGCTTTGGAGCCGCTCTTTGCACGCGACCACCGGTCGGCCATACGGAACCAATAAATGGTGTTACAATTGGCACCAATGTCGCCCATCGTCTTGCCGATTCCAGAATCAGCACCGGCCGCAATTCGACCGATGAAACCGGCAAGGGAACCAGCGGCATCCAAGGGAACCCCGCCAACTTCAATCATTCCCTTTCCGTTCATAAAACCCAAAAGTCCACCGGTAAAGGTAGACTCTGAGTATTCGCGGAAGGTTTCGAGAAACGTCGAAACCCGTTTTTGTCCAAATTGACGTTCTGCTAGTCCCTCGGCCTTGTCAGTACCGCCAAACGTAGCAACGTCGAGAAACTTACGAATGACACTCTTTTGGTCGTGCCCGCCGGGTACGTATCTCGGTTGTGTAAAAAGTACGATTTCTTCGCCTCTTGCCATGTTTTTACCTTTAGTCCTGGGACTAGAAACTAGAAAAGGCTAGTCCTCACGACTAACCTCCACTAGTATATCATAGGTTGATGGGCAAGTCAACTATCATTCATAGCATAATAGGCTAACCAACAATATTCGAGATTGAGAAACCACCAACCGGCAGTGCCTTTAAGGTTTAGTCCCGGGACTAACATTGTTTCATCCCACATACACAAATGGTACAGGGTTTATCGACAACCACAACTAATTTGGCGCCTAGATTCATGGTCATTAGTGGTAAGTTCGTGTATTGTAGTTTTACCTTGTGTTTTACCCAATATTCTAGAGCTTCAAACGAAGCATATGAGTTTAGGAAAAAGCGAATACTAATCGGATTGTTTACCGCTAGCTGCTCCTCGTCAGCTATCTTTATGCTGAGAACCTTTGCATCGACTGACCCCCAGAAAAGTAGACCGTGGGGGCGCATTGGTTCGTTTGGAATGAATTGATATTCGACTCTATCACGGGCGCCATTTTCACTTACTATTTCCAGTTTTTCTGCAAACTCAGTCAACCTTACTGGTGGTTCATCACTTAATAGTTTTCTTTCAAGTCGTTTTGGCGTAGTATCTTCAGCGCCTACTAAAGCATCCATTTCATCGTCCTTAGTCCCGGGACTAGAGTTAGCTTTCTTCCAAAACTCCATTCCATCGGACCTAATGTTAGCCTTAGTTCCAGTTGCTTCTGCCTTGGATACTGCTTCAAAAGCTTGTTCGTATTCATCAAAGTATCCAAGTGCAATCAATGAACCTTCATGCTCGGTCACTACTACAAATTTTTTAGCTTCTTTCATGTTTTTTCACCTTACCAGTTTCAGTATCAATAGTGCATGCTTCGCCAGCGTCAATTATTTTAGTCTGTTCGTATACGTGATTAACTACGTTTTTCAAAAAATTAATTCCATATAATCTTATCGTACCTTCAAGTAATTGACCTAGCAGGGCTCTTGCTGCATCGTCAATGGTTGACAACGGCATTCCAAGTTTCTCATACACTGGACCGGCTTTTTCCTTGAAAAATGCAATTGCTGCAATACCAGCATTATTACTTTCAATTAAATCCAGTTCTGTAATTTCTTTTTTCATGGTCTTAGTTCCGGGACTAACCCTCGTCGTAAACTCCCAAACTCAAATCCGGCTGTTCTTCCATTTCTGTTTTCCTAATGATAGGTAGAATTGCATCGGGAGAAAGCGCTCGCTTGTATGGTGCGCTTTCCTGGTCCATTGGAAAGTTTCGTAGATATAAGGTTCCATTGGGATGGATTCCCGCACGTTTTGGTAACGGATTAAATGACAAGTCAATCGGACGTTTTCGCCATTGACCGTAATCCAACGAGCGCATGAAATGGCCTTCCTTGATTGAGATACTACTTTTTGCTCCAAGGAATCGTACAATGTTTCCAATGGTCACCGTTTTATTGTACTTACCAGTTTCCTTAGCTTCTTTCCAAGCATCAAGAATGGCTTTTTTATTGTCATGCAGTACATTTCGTCCAAGACCTCGGGCTCGCACAGCTTCAATGTCAACATCCAAAGGGAAATAGATACCAGGACGAGCATAGAAGACTCCACCGTTGATTACCTTTTCTTCCCACCCGCCAAGAGGTTTATAGTTACCCTTATCAATTGCGCCAAATGTTCCCGTATCCTTTGGAATCTCACGGTGCAATCTCTCGCGCGAATGAATGCCATCAGTCGCAATTAACAGAATATTCTCAAGACTAGAAGCCCGTCCCATCTGCCTAAGTATCTGCGCTCTCGTGTTACTTGTTACCATCGACGCCCACGTCCAGCAGGTATACGGCCCATTACCGACCGATTGTGCAAGTTTTCCATAACATGAGTTAGGTCCGAGCTTAAAAACCCACCCCGCTCCCTCTTTACCAATTCTAAGCCGCTCCAGGTAGTAGTGCGGAATCTTCTCAAATGGTATGCAATCACATTCACAATGCAGTTTCCACGCCTCAATAAATTCGACATTGGGGAAAAGTTCTTCGCCTGCTAGATATTCCTCTTGCCAAATCCAACCACCGCCGCTTGATTCAGGAAAACAAATAGAACCATCTTCAAGTCTGAAAGGGAATGGCCCCCAAGACAGAGCTTTGTCGCTTTTATTGAGCCTATAGCGAACCAAGGCCGACCCCTTAGTCCCGGGACTAAGCTGGTTTCTAGCGGTAATATATTCCCACCTTGCGTGCTTGAGACATGGAAGAAAATAAAGCTGGTACGGGTAGGCCGAAGAAATATCATAGGAATAGACCGTTTCGTTTAGCTCACCTATCATCAGGTTTTCAAACCGACCACCAAAAAACGAACGCGCTATCAAGTGTTCTATTTGATGCGGGGGGTCACCACGAAAATCCTTAGCGCCCATCTGCTTTAGGATTGCTGCACCGGTAGAACCTGCACCGTAAAACGATGTTAGTTTTAGTCCGGCCTTCACATGAGCATCAATTAGTTTCTGGGCAAGCTCGGCAAGGTAACGGCACTCGGTGAAACAATATTTCTTTACTTCTGCAAAATCTAATTGGTCAAAGTATCCACGTTGCTGCTTTAGTTTTTCAATATAAGCGCGTTCATCGTTGGCTATGTTCCATTGCTCTAATGCCTTCGTAAAACGACACTGGTAGAATTTCCAAATGTCCCATACAACCCGAACATTGTCGTCTTTTTTGATAAAAAACTTGGTACCCTGCAAATTAAGGTAATACCCCTCCCAGTAAATAGGTAATGGACCAAGCTCTGGCCGTCGTTTGCGTTTTCGTAACTCCGGATGAAAAAGGAAATACAAATGCTCATTGGGCAAATCCCTCAACATCATTGTTAGGTCGTAATTGAAAGAGAAGGTAAAAAGCCTTGCTTGCCTAGGAAACGAAAGTAAAAAGTTCAAACAAGTTATCGTGTCTAGACCGTTTAGATTCTCAACCGAGCCAGCTACTTTGCCAGCTTCCGACGAACCAGCTAGAAGCGTATATTTATGATTTTCTCGGCCTTGACCCTCACCGTCAATGCCTACACAATAGTATCTTTCACGTTTAGTCCCGGGACTAGAACGTCTTTCTTCCCTAAAACGATGGTCGTGGAAGCGTTGCCCGCAACGTAGGCATGGGTCACCAACGGGGGCGTGTTCGGGGCGAGAGCGATAGTCAGCGCGGAAACGAACACGGTGAGACGCGGCTGGTTTTTTGCAGCGTTTACAGGGGTCGCCGACGGAAACGTGCTCAGGTCTCAAGTGGATTATTCCTCGCCTGCAATTTAGTTAAATCTCTCCAAGTCAAGGTTACAATTTTTATAAATTGCCAATACGTTAAACGTCCCTTCTCACGTAAACGCATTTCATGAATCACCCATGCTAACATTACATCAGCCATTTGTGGAAAACCAATATCATCGTATTCTATGAATACATCGACTATTCGTTTTTGAAATTCCATTTCCCTAGGTGTGTTAAATCTCACGCAAACCTCCTATCCTGATTCACATACCGCAACGCATAAGCCTGATTCCGAATGAAGAACTTCCTATCGCGTGCAAACACTATTCCTTCAGAAACTAAAAGTCTTAGCTCGTCTTCTATCTGAAACGTGGTGTATGTCGAACGCCTATAGAGCCAATACGTATTGACCGGTCGTTTGAGTAACTCGCGAAGTATAAATAGTCTGATAGCTTCTACAGATACCATATATCAAATACCTCATCGACTGAAATTTCGTAATACTCTGCTAGTTCGTACGCTGTATCAAGCAATCCCGGACCCTTTGAATAGATACGATGCGCCTGGTCCATGAATGTTTTAATAGTCTGGTTTCGTGGCATTCGTGGGGGAGCCGGGAATTGTGGAACGCCTGCCTCTCTCGCCTTCTCTTTTATCTCGGCCGTGATGCGTTCTCGCTCCATCTTGTCACGACTCTCGTCTAATTCCTTTTTTAGACGGCCGATATGCTTCTCAAGGGAAGTAATCTTAGTCTCTGCAATTATCTTTCTAGAAGCAATTAAAGCGTTCCGACGGCGGGTTTTCCAACCCTGTTTTGCCGCACGAGAACGCTTTTTGAAATCTTTAGTCCTGGGACTAGAACGCTTTTTACTCTTGCTTTTCTTTCCCTTTCGTGTTACCATGTGATTGAAACCCCCAGACTATCAGCTAGGTTTTCCGCTCTTTCCGGTTTTTCCCTAGTTGGTGGTTTTGGGGGTTTCATCGTTTAAAAGACCCATGTGCAAAGCACATGAAAAGCATAATTAGTTGCATAACTAAAAGAAACTCTATCATGTTTTAGTCCCGGGAATAATCTGAAATCTTCGCAATCCTGAGTTATCTCGACCGCACCATTTAATATGCTCTTCGGGTGTAGAGTAAAAAGCGTCCTTGCATGGGTAAACGGTTAGTTTACAGATGGGGCATTTGACGCCTTTAGATTTATTCTTGCGCATAATTAGTGCTAGCCTGATGTAGTACTCCCACTAAAGTTAGAAGATTGAGTCAAAAGTTTGCAATCCCTACGTTTTCAGACTCTATCGAGCACTCGTAGGACGATTGACCCTCTTCAGTCTTCTGGCTTCCCGAATCAGGACTAGCTAGTGCCCAGTCGGCCGTATCAGGTACCGGCTGGGCTTAGTGAGACATAAGTCGCGGGTGTTGTACTTCAATGCCACTGCTTCCATTTGGAAGTCTTATCGGGTGAAGCCATCGAGGACCCGCATAGGCTTATTACCCTCGACTTTCAACTTACCTTTACTTTCGTAAATCATCTCACTAGTGCCCAGTCGGCCGTATCAGGTACCGGCTGGGCTTTTTCTATCTAAATGCCCTAGTATAAGCACTATTAGATAGAACTATCATTGCAACATCATCTACTTTATGTGGAGCCATAAAACGCAACTTCTTATTGATTGCGTTTATCAAGTTTTTCTTTGCCTTCCTGGAGCTGATAGAAAACTTCTTCTTACGTTTCATTTCTACAATTTTCCTTTCTAGTTCCGGGACTAAATCGGAACTCTCTGAATTGCCGTCTGCTTCGGTTCCAAATCGTGAAGGCCGACAGTTTTTCCACTACCATCCACAAAAGGCGCCGAACGGTCTCGGAAGTCTTCGAGGATTAGCATGGGAGAGCCGCGAACCGCTGAGCGTACATCATAGGTTTTCATTGGGTTCCCCTTACCGGTGTCCTTCCATTTCTCTTCGGGATTGAGCATCATCCAAACTTCCACGTCTCGCAGCCAACGAAGAGAACGCATACCGGCTTGATACCAAACGCCGACCATTTCACCCGGTTCGGCTACTCTGAGTTCACCATCGCCATCGGAAATAATACAGGGTTTGGTAAGCTCGACGAGAACGAGAGCCGTTGACTTGTTTTCTTCAAAACTGCCATCCATCAGTTTTGCACTGCGGGGGATGCCTTGAATAGGAGAACAGGAAATCCAGCTTCCGCTAATGTCTCCCTGTTGTTTGATAAAACCTTCGGGAGCATCGGCAACGTCTTTGATACTATCGCCCATTTCGCCGAGGAAATCGGCAAGCTGGGCCTTCATTGCTTCTTTATCTGCTTCGGTTTTCTTTGCCCTGTTTTTTCTTCTAGCAGCCATTTTATTTATCCTTGGTTGGTTAGTTCTGGGACTAATCGTCTTCGCTATCGTCTAGTTCGCTAAGCAAGTCGTCGATACTTCCACTAATCAATTCTAAGTCGGGTTGTAGGTCTTCCAAAGAAGCACCTTCATCAGCTTCTTCGCATACCTTGTTAACTGCCGTTTGAAGTTCCTTCAGGGTTTTTAGTTGGTCTGGGGTCATGGGTTCCTTTCTAATGCAAGTGTCGCAATAACATTCGCCGAAAAATATGTGTAAGTTGACGTTTTTATAGGTGCCGCATTTAATGCAGGGGCTGGCGCAGGTTTTACAGCCGGGAGGCATTTAGTTCCG
>Ga0075301_1000064_pt1 | contig 18421 bp, 15 predicted proteins | sample Browns_TuleA_D1_FD_120053 | JGI IMG/M metagenome (GOLD analysis project Ga0075301, IMG submission 120053) | Natural and restored wetland microbial communities from the San Francisco Bay, California, USA, that impact long-term carbon... | ecosystem: Environmental > Terrestrial > Soil > Wetlands ... | reverse complement strand
TAGTAAAGAGAAGATTCAGTTAGGAGCTTACAATATTGTTATCCTAGATGAGATAAACTATGCAATTAATCTAGGTTTGATTGATGTAATGGATGTTTTAGAATTAATCAAAACAAAACCTGAAACTCTTAATCTTGTACTAACTGGTAATCACGCAAAACAGAAAATTATTGATGCTGCAGATTTAGTTACAGAGATGAGGGAGATAAAACACCCTTTCAAATCAGGAATAAAAGCAAAAAAAGGAATTGATTTCTAACCAGCAACAATAAATTATACAGATAAAAATTTGAAACAATGACTACTGAAATTCAAGAATTACCTGAAGTTGGAGAAATTGTAATTGCTACTGTAAGCAAAGTGTCAGATCATGGGGCATATGTTACTCTTGATGAATATAATAACATTCAGGGATTTTTACATGTTTCAGAAATTGCTCCGGGTTGGGTTAGAAACATTAGCAGGTATGTAAAAGAAGGAGAAAAAAAAGTACTATTGGTAAAAAAAGTAAGATCTGAAAGATCAGAGATAGATCTATCATTAAAACAAATTTCAAAAGACCAAAGAAAGAAAAAATTGTTAGAAGTAAAAAGATATGAAAAAGGAAAAACCATTATTCAGAATGTAAAAGAAACTGCAAATCTTTCACAAAAAGAGGTTGAAAAATTAGAGGAGATAATTTTTTCAAAATATGACTCGATTTATGATGCGTTTTTGGATGTTGTTAGAAAAGGAATTGGGGTTTTAAATGAACTAGCACTACCAAAAAAAACTATTTCAGCAATAGAAGAGGTTAGCTCAAAAATTAGATTACCGTCAGTAGAAATTCGTGGAATTTTAGAAATAACTAATACTAAACCAGATGGAGTAGAAATAATTAAAAAAACACTTAGCAATGCCATTAAGAACGATGATGAATCTAAAGTGGAAATAACATATGTTGGAGCTCCAAAATATAGAATTACTGTTTCTGCTCAAGATTTCAAAGCTGCAGAAAAAACCCTTAAACCTATTATATTAGAGATTCAAGATATTATAGAAAAACAAAAGGGAACATTCAATTTCATAAGAGAGGACTCAAAGAAAACGAGAGAAGGATAAAATGCATTTTCAACTTAGAAAATGTGTTTCTTGTAATCATTATACTCTCAAAAATGAATGTCCCAAATGTAATGAGAAAACGAAAACAGCACATCCTGCAAAATTTTCTCCTGATGATAAGTATATGAAATATCGTCTAGAAGAAAGATACGAATAACTTATTCATAGTTAGAAGAAGAGTTTTAATTATTAATTACAATCTTTTCAATCATTGCACTTTTGGGATCAATTGGTTGATCAAGAGAATTTGTTTCTAAGGAAGCAATCTTGTCAACAATGTCTTGTCCAGAAATTACCTCTGCAAATACAGTATACTTTCCATCAAGCCATGGTGCATTACCTAAAACGATAAAAAATTGAGAGCCTGCACTATTAATGTCAGCTCCACGTGCCATTGAAATAATATACTTTTCATGTTTAATGTCACTAAGTTCTGCATTAATTGAATAACCTGGTCCACCTTGGCCCCAAGTATCTGCATTCTTTAGTGATTTAGTGTTAGGATCTCCTCCTTGTATTACAAAACCAGGAACGATTCTATGAAAAATGGTTCCATCATAAAATCCTGAGTTGGCTAAATTTTTGAAATTTTCTACAGTTTTTGGAGCAACATTTTCTTTAAATTCTATAGTGATATCCCCAAAGCTTGTAGTAATTATTGCGGTTCCTCCACTCTCAGTTGTTTTGGTACTTACAGGTTGTACTTGTTTAGGAACATAATTCTTGTTTATTTCATATATGAAAACTCCACTTATAGGACCTGGAGTGATTCTTGAAAAACTAGGAGATGAATAAACCAGTTTTAGAGGGCCATCTCCATCAGATGGATATTTTATATTCTTAGTATAAATTGCTGTAAAACCAGGTTGATATGTTTGTGATTGTACATTCGAAGCAAAATTTACATATATTACTGGAGAAAATGGAAACATTTTACCTAACAAAGTATTCTGCCAAAAATAATCAGTTCCACTTATTCCATCTGCTTCAACATATCTGGAGACTGGTTCCCCTGCTATACGCATAAACCACTGTTTTTTACTTTCATCTCCTCCACCCTGAAGTAAATAAAGAGGATCTTCTCCCTCGTTTGTAATTAATTGAGCTGCAGCATATACTAGAACATAATCAGCTCCTAAGTCTTGCAATAGTTCGAAAGATTGATCCGGGGAGCTTAACAACATACGGGCAATTTTTTGTATTTGTAAAGTACTAAGCGTTGCATTATCAGCTAAGGATATTTTATCTCCAAGTGTGGTAATCCAATAACCATAATCCCACCAAGCAGCTACCACTGTATCCTTAGGAGTATTATTTTTTAACCATTCCATTGCTAGAAGCCAATCATCTGAAGAGATGTTGAAATTGGTTCCCCCGTTGAGTATAGTAGGTGGAGCTTTTATTCCACTAATCCAACTTGCAGCACCGGGTAATGCTGCAGGAATTATTAGTAATGTTATAATTACAACAATGAAAGAAATTTTTGTAATAGTTCTAGGTGAATGGGTAACTTTTTTTAGATCATAACTTTTCTTTTTAAGAATTTCTGCAGTAATTATGGATAATCCTATTGATGATAAAATAATTACCGAAATAGATGCATAAAGTTCTAATCTTACGAAAGCTGAGCTTATGTAAACTCCAATAAGGCCAATGATGAGAGCAAATGCCGTCATATCATTTTTTAAAATTATCCCTTTTTCTTTGGAATTATATTTGGATCTAAAGATTAACCAAATTCCTATTCCAGAAAATATCATTAGAATTGAAAGAAAATAGAACGATTGTGAGATGGTTAGGCTTGCATGTTCGGCAACTGAATCTACGAGAGGATCTTCAGTTGTAAGAAATGGATTTATTGCGTTCAGATATCGAAAACTAGGCAGTGGAAGAAATCGAGAAGTGACGTTTATTGTAATGATTGAAACTCCAGTTACAATAGTTCCCACAAGTAATGCTAGACCATTTCGGAATCTTTTTTCTTCTGAACTCAATTTTTGGATCATTATACAAACAACAAGAAAAATGGTAGGACCAATTAATGATAATCCTCCAATTCCTACGACAAAATCTAATCCAGGCCTCTCAAATACCAATACAGTTCCTATTACTGAAGAAACAAAAACTGGTATTGCCCAAAGCAGGAATTTATGATCATTTCTCATGAATGGTAATGTTAAGAAAAATAATCCTAATGGAATGATAAAGAATTGAATACCTCCCCAAGAAGCAAGACCAAAACTTAGAAAAATTCCTCCACCAATTAACTTTACAATTGCAATTTTTTTATTTTCTGAACTAATTCCACTAAGAAACAAGTAGATTCCAAGCAATCCATAAAAAAGTCCTAGTGGTTCAGATTTGAACCAGCCAATTGTTCCTCTAATTATCACAGGAACAGATAAGGAAAAGAATAATGCTGCAAAGAGTCCAGCAGTAGTTCCACCAATAACTCTCACTAATGCAAAAATGATTATCGTAGTTAAGGAGCCAATAACAACTGGAAAGAATATTGTAAAGGTATAGAGATCGTTTCCTCCTCCAAAGATTTGATAAAGTGTTGCAGCAGTGATGTGAAGCATTACTTGGGAAGTACCAGCTACATCTCTACCATCTGGATACCAGCTTCTATCATCATGCCACTCAAAATAAGCAGTAAAGCCATTATCAACTAAGAATTGTGTTGCTCTATAGTTAAAAAATGGGTCAAATTCATTTAATTCTAAACCATAATCCGCAGCTTGGGATCTTACCATAAATGACATTGAAAATGAAATTATCAGAATGCCAATTATTAGTAAATGTTGTAAGCGAAATTGAAAATTTCCAACATTAAATAACTGTAGATTTGAGATCAATGATGCTGTCTGAAATTAGATTGTTTATTACTGTTTTGTAAGAATTCTATATGCATCATTAAATAAAATTATTTGATTAGTAATTAAGTTTGAAAATTACGGAGCAAAAGTGCCTTTGAGAGTGGCTTGCTCTATGATTTGACCATTCATTTCTTCTTCAAGTTGAGCTTTCGTAGAACCTTTTTTTAGATTTAATTTAGTTTTTAGTGCAAATAGTTTGAAAATATAGGTATGTCTTTTATCAGGAGGAGCAGGTCCTCCATAACCAATTTCACCGAAATCTGTTTTACCCTCAATTGAACCAGAAGGCAATGATCCTTCAAAGATTTCCGATATTGAGGGATCAATATTCCAAATTAGCCAATGTACCCAAACTCTTCCTACAGCTTTCATTGCATCTGGATCATCCATAATTAAAGCAAGTGATTTAGCATCAGATGGAACTCCACTTATCGAAATAGGAGGACTGATATTATCATTTTTGTATCCAAATTTTTTTGGAATTTCTTCACCAGATGAAAAGGCTGGGCTTTCGATATGTAATTTTCTCATTGTGTTATGTTGTTTTTTGATAAAGTTAAATTTTGCTAAGATTCTAAAACAATTCGATCATTAGATAATGATATGATTGAACCACCAGCGTTCTTTACTTTATCTTTTAATTCTTTATCCAGTGTTCCAATAATCCCCCCATGCAGTTTAATGTGATCAATTAATGCTTTATCAGCAAATTCACCAATAATAGATATTTTTTTTAGATTTTTACTAAAATCTAGCGTTGCCGAAACTAGATTTTGTTTTTTATCTTGAGAACTAAGTTTTTGAAGCTCATTAATTACAACGTCTGGGACGACAAATTGAATTTGGCCAATATCAGTTTCAAGTTTAGAAATATTTTTTATTCGTTTAGTTGCAATATGTATTAAGAAACTAGTATCACAAATAACTTCAACCAACGACACCTGCTCCAATTAATCTCCATCTTTCAGCTATACGTCTACTGATTGCTATGTTACTACCCTCAAAAACACACACTGGTCTTTTAAATTCAATTTCTACATTATTTGATTTTACTTTGGTAACTTTGGAAAGAACTGGTGCAGTACCAATATTTACTCTTAAGGATTCTCCAATCTGGATTGGTAAAACCTTAGTTCCATCAGTAGTTCCAACAGCAGAATCAAATAATTTAACATCCACATTTGCTGTTAAGGAATTTTCTGGAAGAGTATTTGGTTTTCCTATTACAGAACCGATAAATGAGTCACTTCTTGTAAGAGATGGATCAAGTTTAGTACCTATTGCGATTAGTCCTCCTGGTTTTACTACCTCAACCATTCCAGAACCTGTACCTAGTGATACAATTTCTGTTTGAATTGGTTCATATGACTTTTTTTTCTCATTGAAGATGCCTGGTTTAATTTCTATTTCGTCACCTATTTTGAAAGTACCTTGGGTAAGACTCCCTCCTATCACACCTCCTTTGATATCTTTAATTTTTGCTCCTGGCTTGTTAACATCAAAAGATCGTAAAACATGCATTACCCCATTTTTTGTTTCGTCGTGTTTTGGAGTTTCTATTGTATCTTCTATTGCTGCAATCAATGCATCAATATTAAGACCAGATTGAGCAGAAACTGGAATGATTGGAGATTTTGCAGCATTTGTTCCTTTTACAAATTTTGCAATATCATTATAATTTGATATTGCTTCTTTATACGATATTAAATCAACTTTATTTTGAACTACTACAATCTGTTTAATTCCCAAAGTCTCTAATGCAAGAAGATGTTCTCTTGTTTGCGGTTTAGGTACTTGTTCATTTGCAGCTATTACCAGAATTGCCCCATCCATCAAGGCTGAGCCAGAGAGCATATTTGCCATTAAGCTTTCGTGTCCTGGACTATCCACAAAACTTACCACTCGGGATAATTCACTTTCTTTACCACAGTTAGGACATTTTGGGGTAGTTGAATATCCTAAGGGAGATTCACAGTTCTTACATTTGTAAAATGCAGCATCTGAATATCCAACTCGAATTGTAATACCTCTTTTAAGTTCTTGACTATGGACACTTGTCCAAGTTCCAGTAAGTGCTTGAATTAAAGATGTTTTTCCGTGATCAACATGACCTGCAGTTCCAATATTTACACAAGGTTGGTATCCATATTTTTTTACATACCAATCAGGAAGTGTTTCACGCCAGTGCAATATTAGAAATAAAAAATAGGATTATGTTAATCTATGCCTTTTTTGCTTCGCCTTTAACTTCTTTCTTACCCGAGTCATCTTTTTTTGGTACTTCTTTAGCTGAATCTACTTTTTCGTCAGATTCTGGTATTTTTTCAATTTTTAATTCACCATCAAATCTGCAGTTTATTTGATAAATTTCTTCAGAAATAGTATTTCCTCTCACAAGTTTACGAACTCTTTCTCCTTTTTCAGCTTCATTTAATCCAACCCCTTTGGATAATAAAACATACTTTCTTGCGCCACCATGAAGATCAGCACGCATGGGAACTCCTGATTTATCACTGCCTCCAGTAATTTTCATTTTTCCACTTAATCCTACAGTAGTAGCATCAATATCACTACCTATTTGTAAACCAACAAAGGGGTTAGCATCACGTTCTTTAAGCTCCTTTGTAATGGATTTTCCTTTCAAATCGGATATTGTTAGTTTGAAATTGGTCAACTATTCAAAAAAAAAATGAACTCCTAATTAACCTTTGGACAAAATTTTTCTCTAAAAATCTTTAACTGAATAATGCCTTAATGATATTATGGATGAGGAGATAAAATGCCCCAGATGCGAACAAAAAATGATTGCAATGCAATCCTGCCATATGATTTGCACAAATTGTGGATCACATCTTGATTGTTCCGATAAGGGCAGTTTTTGGTAATTAAAATCCAGGTCTATCAGGAATATAATCCGCTGCCATATTTACAGCATTTTCTTTCATAATTTCTATGTAAGAGTCATAAGAAGCTTCAAAACCACAATGTGGGCATTTCACATTTGTCATATCATCTGATAGAACAGCTACTTTTTCACATTTAGGACAACGTGCATCCATAAACATGTTAATTCATCAAACTATATAATGCTAGACAAAAAAATCGATTTGCGCGGAGTTAGTCCAGACTGGCAGGACGTCAGCTTCCCAAGCTGAAGGTCGCGTGTTCAAATCCCGCACTCCGCATTGTGTTAACGTTAAAATATTCAAAATTAGGATCTTGGAAGAGATATGATAAAAAAACTTGAACTTAAGGTAAATGAAAAAGGAGAAATTACATCTCCAACATATCCTGAAATAGTTTCCAAAATTAATGAGTTAATTGAAAAACGAAACTATGAAGAAGATTTAAGATAGAATCATTAAAGAGAAGTAAAAGCTTCTATGATAGTTTTTCCATCAATACTCATTTCTGGATGAAATTGTGTCCCAAATATGTTAAGTTCTATGTATTGAATCATTTCAAACAAACAGTTTTGTGATTGAGCAATATCAATTAAAGAACTTCCTAGTCGTGAAATTTCATAATTATGACTTTCAAATACCTTTATTCTGCCTTTACAAAGTGGATTTTCTTTGAGGATAGAAATCTCTTGTTCACCTTTTTTAAGTACATTCATTTTCTTTATTGTACCTCCTAGAGTTAATGCAAGTATTTCAGCGCCATAACATATCCCCAATAGGTTTTTTTTTTCTAAAACTGCGTGTTGAATAATTTTTGAATTTAAGAAATTCATTTTCTTGTCATTTTTACGACGTCCTGAAAGAATGAATGAATTAAAGTCATGGATTTTAGAAAGATTAACTTGATTATATTTAAGATTTATAAATTTTATTTTTTTCTTGGACAGAAAATCAATTAAATTTTTAGTGTAGACTGAACCGTTATCCACAACTAATAGTAATTTATTTGCCAATCTCAATTGAGATGTAATGCATCTCTGGAATACTTTCTACAAGTACTATTGTTCCAAAATTAATTACATTATCTTCTTCCCACATGAAGACTCGTTCTGTTCTAGGTTTAACAAAATCATTAATAAATTTAGAAATTAACTTCTCAGTATCTTCAAGATCCGATTGTGAAAAGAATGCAATTTTTCCTTCATTAAACGATAAAGGAATTTGAATATTAGATGGACTTAGAAGTTGAAGATCTTCTCCTTCAATAATTGATTTAATTTTTTCCATTCTTGCTTCTCTATCAAATTCGAGAGTAATCTCTCCCTTGGTAGATGATGTAGGTGAACGTACTCCAGAGAGTTTTTGAAGATATGCTTCAAAGGCTTTTTGTTGAGTATCACCTAAACCAACATAATATTCCCCGGTAAATGCAGCACCAACTGCAGCAATTGTACCTAATTGAGCAACAACTCCACCTGCACCTGCAGTATAAACTGGAATAAAGTAAACATCATGATCTCCAACTCGATATAAGATATTGTCACCAATTCTAGGAGTCCTCAATAAAGTTTTTAGTTGTGCAAAGTCGGGATCTCTATCAAGGGCTTCACGAACTGCAGTAGGACCTATTAGTTTTGTTGTGGCATTTAATGGAACTTCATAAAATTGCATATTTCCAAGATTTGATAGATCATTTTCTACTATCATAAATCCTGCCAAGTTTCTTCCCTGAGATCCTTTCAATTCAAGTGATAGTAAGCCAATGAATTTTGTTTTGTCAAATCCTGGTGGTTTTGCTTCAATATAGTATGTATCTAAACCACGAGGAACTTCATAGAATTCTTTAGCTTGGATGAATGTTTCTACACTTGTAACATGATAAATATTATACATCTCAGTTTTCCAATTAAATAATTCAACTGGGTACCGGATCTGCTCTTCAAGCCAAGTGGGAATTTCAATAAATTGATCTTCGTATTGACTTGCAAACATTTCACTAAAGAAATCATCACCAGTTTTAATCAATTGAATCGAACCATCATAGGTATCTATCAATCCATATCCAACTAATCTAAGATAGGGATTTCCAACTGACCAAGGAACATCATTAGTATCAAACCCAACAATTAACGGAACCAACCAATATGTTTTTGTACCATCGGTTACAGGTAAAGAATCTAGATCATTTCCAAATAACTTATACAGAAAATAAGGATATAGTATTTGCATTCTTTGTTGAATATCCTTGTATCGCATTATGTGAACAGGTTCAGTAGGAAATGACAAAAGGAAATTTGGTTCAAAAATCCAGCTAGTTGGAGGGTTTAGCGTTAAACCTCCTTTGCCGCTATAGAATGCATTATTTAACTCGGCACTAACAGTACCTCTATTCACAGGATATCCAGACCAGGTTTCTGCTAATAATCCTCCTTCACCATAATAGATAGATCTTTGTTTGAAGAACTTACTACTATCAACAATATTTCCATCGGTTGCACCTAATGTAAGAAGACCATTTGGAACATGTGTATAAACAAGATGTTCGTTATACCATCTATTTTCTGAACTTACTGAAGGAGGTAGAATTGGTTTCATGGAAGCAGTCCAATAAAGGGTATTGTTGAACCTTAAGATGTCATTGTCTTCAAAATCAACATATGGTATCAAACCAATTTCAGGTTTTAATTTTGCAAAAGCAGCTTCCCAATCCCAAACTCTAATAACATTTAGTACGTCTGCTTGTTGATTAACATAATTTTTGATATTATTTGGAGATATTGATTCTAACTGAACATTATGCGTATTTTCTTTAACTTTGTAGAGCTCTCCTAGATATCTATTTACTCCTATTTGTTGGGAGGTATAAGGTCCAAGATATTCTAGCTTTCTAGCATCTGCTATGCTATTATTTACTGACATAATGCCCCCAACTATGACAGCTATTGCGATTATTGTTAATACTCGAATGTAGATATCTCGTTTAATAGGGTGGGTAAGTATTTTTGCCCTTATTCTATCTAGGAATGAAAATGTAATTAGTGCAAACCCTGCTACAAATGTGCCGCCAATTACATATTTGGTATTATAATCAATCTGATCTGTAAAGAACATGTTAAAAGCAGCCCATAAAACTCCAATTCCAATTATTCCTTCTAGGGTTGATATGTAATTGAGAAATCTAGGTTTACCTTCTGAAGAATCTTGAATATAGGAAGTTACAACTCCAATAATAGAGTGTAATCCAACGTACAAAACTAGACGAAGTCCTATAACAGCAAGAATAGGTGGTATTAAGATTATTAGAGCAGGGATCATTGGCACTACATTATCAAATGCATAAGTGGTATCAGTTGGTGGAGTTAAGAATGGTAACTGAAATAATGTTGGTAATGTTTCAATCCCAAGATAATTTCCATCAATAAAAGACATTGTTGCAAATCCAAACATCACATTAGTAAAAAAGGCTCCAAAAAGAAGAACTTTGGTGATTTGCCAAATTACAAAACTTGGAATACTTAATTTGTAATCTCTGAAACTTGTAATGTTTCTAGTAATTGGATCATTTGTCCCACGATTAAGAAAAGTTATGGCAGAACTGAGGCCATACCAAAAAATTGAAGATCTTTTAAGAATATTTACTCGAATTAAAGCTACTGCAGAAAGAACCACAGCAGAAACTATGCCATAAAAAAGAGGTTTAGTGAACTCTTCCCCAAATTCACTAAAATTCATTGAAATAATTACTCCTTGATTACCAATTATTGCAAAAATTATTAGTCCAATTGCTACAACAATACCTATTCTAATGTATTTCCCAGCATCAGGTGGAGATGCACTTTCCTGTTTTGGCTTACTATACAAAGCAATGTTCGTTGTTAAGGCGGTAAATTAATGTCTTGCCTGTTAAATGGTAAAAAATTTAGTTTTGTATTGTAGTATTTGCAAGACCTTTACAAATCAAATAAATTGCGGCATATTTAGGAATGGTAACTTTTTCGTTTTTATATGGCCCAAATATTCTATTCTTAAGTGTAAATTGAGTAGGACAGTTTGCAAGTACATTTGTATTTTCATCATCAATAAAACAGCTTTCTTGAAATGGATTAAATTTTTCTAGATTTTCACAGAGAACTTTTGATAATCCACTTTTGCTATTAAGTGAACCAGGAAGTCTAAAAATTCTATGAATATCGATGGTCACATTTGGATCGATTTTAACACCTATAATCTCTTTTAAGTTATCAAGCCTTTGCTGAAAAACAGAGTAACCAGTTGAAATAATTTCAGTGATTGCTTTTGAACGCTTTGATTTTGAACCATAGATATGTTTTGAAACTCTTCCTCTCCATCCCTTGGTATCAATATCAACAAAAGAAGATCTCAGGGGGTTAGATTTTTTCATTCCAAAAGTTTCAGGCATTGCTCCTCGGAACATTATGTAATCTACTAATTCATTTCGTTCTCTAGAACCTAATTGTTGATATGGAGAATTTGAAATATGAATATGAAATCCCTCATTTCCTGAAAAATAAATTTGAATTTTTTCCTTTTTAATATCAAGATCCTCTTCAAGTATTGTATAGAGTTTAATTACTTCATTTTTAGCTCCTTCAATACAATTTTTACAGGTCAAAGATTTTTTTTCAATTTTAGTAGATTTACATTTAGGACAAACAGATTGTAATATTGAAACTTCACCACATGAAAAACATTTGATACAAGTATGATTAATTCTGCAATCCAAATTAAGATCCTTCGAATCTATATCAAAAATCAGATCAGCTCCTTTCCAGTCTTTTTCGGACATTGGAAGATTAGGAAATGAATAGTAAGCGTTGGAACAATAAACATCAGATGGAATATTAGTAATAAGCATTAACCGAAGTTCTTCATTTGATTTAATTGAAATATGACGATTCATTCCTCCATTAAATTTTTGATAACCAAATTCCCTTTCTGATGCTCTATTAGGAATCGATAGTAAATCAAAATGTTCAAAATAATATTTTTTAAAAGCAGTCTCTACAAATTGTAAATCTTGTTCAAGCATTTAGAGTCTTTTTCTTTTTAAATTGTAGTGGATTTATAATTCCATCACAATCTGATGTGGCAAAACAAAGATCTTTACTTTTTACTCGTTCACATGATGGACATTTGTATTCAGTACCACTGCCAGAACTACCTTTAAGATGATGTAGCTGATACAATGTAATTTTTTCATTATAATCTGGTGCGTTCTTAAATAGAGGAGCAATTTGTTCAATGTTTTGTCCATTTCCTAAGAGATATGTAGCAAGCAGAAATCTTCCTGAATGGGGCAGGTTTTCTCCTTTTTCAAGAACCTCAATTGCATGCTTTATGCAAGGTGGATATTCTGTTGAAACTATAGTTGGTACCTCAAATTTTTTTGAAAATAAAGTTAATTTTTCAACATATGATTGAAATCCAGAAACCATAGGAGGAGTGTTTGCTGAGATAATTTTTGAATTAATGTATCTATCAAGTTCTTTTCGGATTAGCCTTACAGTCTCGTGCGGAGTTAGAAAAACCATTCCCTTTTCAACTCGTCGATTGATTAATTTCCATTCTCTTTCATGAAATTGTACAGCGTGAGTGATATAATCTGAAATTGGAATTTTAATGAAGTCTTTTTCTTCTATTTTAATTGTAATAGAAAATAGATCTTGAATTATTCGTTGTGCTAATTCTTTTTCAGTTGGAGTTGATACTTTACCTAAATCTTTTTCAAGAAATTTTTCAGCTCGTCTTGCTTCAGCAAGAGAAAATCGTTTTATTAGAGTATATTTCCCACATAATTTTAATAAAACTACAGCAATTAAAAAAGAAAATACTTCAAGATCTAATTGTTCATTTATTGGTTCGGAGTTATAATTAGGTTTTTGAATTGCTGTAGTTATTCTAGAAAATGCTTTTTCAACTATTGGTTCAAGATCTGAATCTGAACCAAATTGAACCAAACTAAAACCTTTATCTTTTAGATATTGACCTGCTTCAGCTAAAAATGAATATTTTGCAATTTCGTCTGGCCCAAGATTTAACATGTATTCTTATTGATGTTACTTTACCTTAAAAATTTGGATCATTTAAAAAATGATTTTTTTATCAAAAAACACTACTGATTTAAATTATGCAGTTTTGAGTCGTTTCGTATGCAAATTGGTTGTCATGTATCAATTTCTGGTTCAATTCATCATGCAGTTGATAATGCATTAGAAAGAAAATGTACTGCATTTCAAATATTTACACGAAGTCCAAGAAGTTGGCATGTAAAGAAACTAACAAATGATGATATCAAGAACTTTAAAACAAAACTTGACGATAGTAAAATAGATCGATTTGCAACTGTGGCTCATATGCCCTATTTGCCAAATCTTTCTTCACCAGCAAATGATGCTTATGCTAAATCTGTTGATACCTTAAAAGAAGAGGTAAAAAGATGTGGGGAATTGGGGATTCCATATTTAGTTACTCATCTTGGAAGTCATTTAGGTACTGGAGAAGAAAAAGGAATTGAGAGACTGAGAAATGGTTTGATGGAAGCAGCTAAAATTAAAAATGATGTTACAATATTGCTTGAGAATACTGCAGGACAAAAAAATTCTGTTGGTTCAAATTTTGAGCAACTTGCTTCTATTTTTTTCAGTTTAAAACCATCACAAAGATTTGGAATTTGTTTTGATACATGTCATGCATTTGCAGCGGGGTACGATTTGAGAACTGAAAAAGCTGTAAAGGAGACTTTTGAGAAATTTGATAAAACATTGGGTTTGGAACAGCTAAAAATTATGCATCTTAATGATTCTAAAGGTAAAATTGGATGCAAATTAGATAGACATTACCATATAGGTTTGGGTAACATAGGAGAAAAAGGATTAAGCAAAGTTGTAAAAATGATGAATGAACGAAAAATTCCAATGGTTTTAGAAACTCCCATTGATGATACACGAGATGATTTTGAAAATATTAAAAAGGTAAAAGATCTTGCATGAGAAATTAAAAATTTATTTTATGATACGAGTAGAATCATTATGAAATATGAAGATTTAATGAAATTGGCACTGGAGCGTGGTTTCTACTTTCCTAGCTGTGAGATATATGCTGATGCACAAGCTGGCTTTTGGGAGTATGGTCCTGCCGGAGTTAGTTTAAAAAATAAATTTCTTGAACTTTGGAGACGAGAACTAGTAAGACGTGATCGCATGTTAGAGATTGATGGTTCACAAATAATGTCACAGTCTGTTTTTGAAGCATCAGGACATTTGACAAGTTTTGCAGATCCAATAATCAAATGTAAAAATTGTAAAGCAACATTTAGAGCAGATAGATTAATTGCTGAAACTATTAAAGTTGAAATTCCTGAAAGTGCAGATCTTAAAGATTTTGATAAAACAATTTCTGAAAAAAATGTAAAGTGTACTAAATGTCAAGGTGAATTTGAAAACACTCGTAAATTCAATATGATGTTTAAGGTAGGAATTGGTCCAGAGGAAGAGGCAGCTTATTTAAGGCCAGAGACTTGCCAATCAATCTTTGTAGATTTTCCAAGATTATTTAAGACAATGCGTGGAAAACTTCCATTAGGAATAGCACAGGTAGGAAAAAGTTTTAGAAATGAGATTTCTCCTCGCCAGAGTCTTTTACGATTAAGAGAATTTTATCAAGCTGAAATTGAGATTTTTTGTAATCCTACCAAACTAAATGAATTGGAAAGATTTTCAGAGGTTAAAAATACAAAAATCCGAGTTCAAATTGATTTGGAATCAAAGTTGATGACATGCCAAGAAGCAATTGATTCAGGGACTATCCCAAACAAGCTTGTTGCATACTATTTGGGAATTTTAACCGAATTTTATGAAAAAACTGGAATAGATATCACTAAAAGTAGATTTAGGAAACTTGGAGAAAAAGAAAAAGCGTTTTATGCAGAAGTTGCATTTGATTTTGAGGTAGAAACGTCAATAGGTTGGCTTGAACTTGTTGCTTGTAACTATAGGGCAGACTATGATTTGTCAAATCATTCCAAAAAAAGTAAAGAAAAATTTGAGGTAATTGATGATGAACAGAAAGTTCTGCCTCATGTTTTCGAAATTTCAATGGGAATAGACCGTAGTCTATATTCTATCCTTGAACATAGCTCACGAATAGATACAGAAAATGATAGAACTGTACTTTCTTTAAAACCGTATTTAGCTCCTGTTCATGTAGGAGTTCTGTCATTGGTAAAAAAAGATGGTTTAAAAGAAAAGACAGATGAGATTTTTATGAATATTAAAACAAAATATGATGCATTTTTAGATCATTCAGGAGCAATTGGAAGGCGGTATAGAAGACTTGATGAAGTGGGAGCACCACTAGCTATAACAGTTGATCATCAAACACTTGAAGACAATACAATTACTGTTAGAGAACGTGATTCGATGAATCAAGAACGAATTAAAATTTCTGAACTAGAATCATTTCTAACAAATCAAACTGAATTTCCTTAATAATTACCATATTTAACTAAATTTTAAGAGATTTATGAAATCTACTTTTAACAACAATTGTAACTATTGCTGAAATTAAAATAATAATAGTAAAAGCAATTATTCCAAACATTATATTTCCATTCCCATCTGTTGTGACATCTATTGGAGATGAATCATCATTATTTAGAATCCCACCTATTCCTAAGTTTGAATCTTCTATTACAAAATGCATTTGTGACTTTAGAGGATTATCAAGTGAATCTTTTCTGATATCATTACTTGAAGACATCTCAATCATGTATTCACCAGTTGGAAGTTCAGAAAGTAAACCAATTCGAAAATTATTTCTTGTAAACTCCCAAACATCAGAATTCTTTTGATTTACATTATTTAGAACAATATCATTCCAGATCTTTTGTCCATTTGGAGCAAAAATATCTACAATGGGATATCCTTCTAAATCAGTCCAATTATCTAGTTCACCGTTAATGTCAATTGAGGGGATTTTTTTATCTGCTTTATCGATAATGTGTGGATTTATTGAAGTAAGTCTAACAAATGTTCCCAAAGTTTGTGGAATAGTTGGATTTTGTTCTTCTTCATCATTTAAAGAGGATTCTTTTCCAACATTTATCGTAAATTTATCAGATTCTTGTATTACATTACCTTGTAATTGAATCCAAAAGACCGCGATTGAACCTTTAGAAATTAATGCCCATGGAATGGATGCTGATATTATTGAAAGAGTTGGATTTCCTGGTAGATCATCAATATCCATTTTGATTGCCGAATATTCATCATAGCTTTGATAGGAATTAACAAATCTAAGTTCTGCACGATTGAAATCAGTTGGTTTTTGAACTACAGCAGAAACAGCTAGAGGTTTACCATCTAATGATTCTTTGAAAGCTTCTGAAGCAATAACTGTTTTAGTTGGACTTAAGTGTACTAAAACAGTTTTGAGCTCAGCCTTTGGGTTGATTAATTCAGTTGTGATATCAAAGAACTTGATAGGTTGGTCTTCTTCAGAAACGATTTTACCTCCAAGTTCAATTGATTCTTGTTCTTGTAATGGTTTTACTTCCTGGAAATTAATGTCATGACCCGTATTGAATTTGAGTTCTTGTGCCCTATATTGTATTCGAAGTAGGTTATTTTCATCTGCATTAGCTTTAGGTATTATTCCCTCAGATGTTTCTTTGTATACATTCCAATAACCAAGTATTGGATCAATTGATGTAATTGTGAATCGTTCTACCACGTTTTCAGGTCCTGAATATCTAATTCTGTAAACTTGTCCATCAATAGTAATACTTTCGATATTTCCTCTGCTACCAAAAGTTGATTCTCTAATTAGACATTTTTCTGTGTTTCCAATTACACATGTTCCATCTGGTGAAACTACTCTAAAGTTTGTATTTGGATTTATATTAGATGAATAAAGTGAACCTGCTCTAGCTACTGTATTTCCTAACTGATCAGTAAATAATTTCACGTTTATCTTATTAGGAATTGATTCTATTACTGTACGTGGGAATGTTGATAGTGTCACTTCTTCAGTTTCAAATATCTTACTACAAAACTCTGCAATTACTTTTAATTGATAATCTTTAACAGCTCCTACTCTTGGGATCTTCCAAACTAATGATACAGATGTTTCACCAGGTTCAAAGCTTTGTGGTTGTGATGTATCAACTATCTTTCCATCAACTATTAGTGAGATAGCTCCTGATACAGGTTTTGAAATTGAATTAGTAAAGTATGCAATTGGTTTTAGTGTAGAACCTTCAGCTTTGATAGTTACTACATCAAACTCCAAGTTACCAAGTATGGAATATCCTGGTTTTACACTAATTAGATACTTGGTAGAGTCTGAAATTTCTAGATCCTCATTTAATGCATGTAACCAGTATCTTACTCCATAGGAGCCTGACATTAACTCCCATGGAATTGAACCTGAAACACTATACAAATTGTCTCCAATAGTCATGTTTGTTATCTGCATTCTAATTGCAGTATAATCTTCCAGTGGTTCCCCTTCATGCACAAATCTTAGTTCAACTCGTTTTAGTGGTGATAAACTTTCAACTATAGAGGATACCTTTATTGTTTGAAGAGTATCTACACATGAACCCCCTGCATTTGCTGCCTTGATTTTTCTTTCATTTCCTATCTGGACTGTTACATCATAGAATTTAGTTGAACCTCCTCCAGTACCTGCCACACCTGGACCAATAATTCCTGGGAGTCCTGGACCTGTAGTTGATGTGGATCCTCCACCACCTGGACCTCCTCCACCACCTGGACCTCCTCCACCACCTGGACCTCCTCCATCAGAAACTGGTGTTACAATTACAGTAACAGTTGCTGTGTCTTTGTCACCATCATCATCAGCAACTGAATAAACGAATGTAACTTTTCCAACAAAACCTGTATTTGGATGATAGGTTATCTGACCAGTTTTTGAGTTTACTGAGGCTGTACCTGATAATGGACTAGAGGTTATAGTAACTGAGGCTGGGTTAAGTGTCCCATCTACGTCAAAGTCGTTTGCTAAAACATTGATCTGTACTGCAGTGTTCTGTGGTGTAGTAGCTGAATCATCATTTGCTACTGGTGGAATATTAATTACTTTTAATTGTGTATTAAATTTAGTATCTTGTAGATTTAAGATTTCGTCTACATATAATACAAATTTATTATTAAGTGAGATTAGTTGAGAAGCATCTTCAAGATTGAGTACTTCAGCCAATTCTATCTGTTTATTTTTCTTACTGTCAAGAGTAGTATCTTGTAGAATTAATACTTCATCTAATGTAACTAGAACTGAATTATTAATTCTAATGAATATATCATCTAGAGATAACTTCTCGTCTAATGCTAGTTGAATATCTTGTTTTGTAAGTGATTCATCGTCCAGAGATAACTTCTCGTCTAATGCTAGTTGAATATCTTGTTTGGTTAGAGTTGTATCATCTAGAGTAAGCTTCTCGTCTAATGCTAGTTGAATATCTTGTTTGGTTAGAGTTGTATCATCTAGAGTAAGCTT
>Ga0075301_1000063_pt1 | contig 18466 bp, 26 predicted proteins | sample Browns_TuleA_D1_FD_120053 | JGI IMG/M metagenome (GOLD analysis project Ga0075301, IMG submission 120053) | Natural and restored wetland microbial communities from the San Francisco Bay, California, USA, that impact long-term carbon... | ecosystem: Environmental > Terrestrial > Soil > Wetlands ... | reverse complement strand
TTCCTCTCTTTCCACCTTTCTTTCTAGTGGTATCGTGAGGTATTGGTGTTACATCATCAATTCTTCCAATCCTAAATCCTCCTCTTGCAAGTGCTCTAATGGCTGCTTGTGCACCAGGGCCAGGAACTCTTGAGCCAACCCCTCCTACTGCTCTTACTCTTATGTGCAATCCAGTGAAGCCCTTTGTTTTTGCTATCTCTACTACTGCATTAGATGCCTTCATAGCTGCAAATGGGGATGATTCGTATCTGTCGGCATTTACATGTACACCACCTGAACTAAGTGCAACTGTTTCTGAACCAGTAAGATCTGTTATGTGAACAATAGTATTATTGTAACTGCTGAAAATATGTGCAATTCCCCATTTTTCTTTATCTTTTTCATGTGTTTCTTCTTTATGTTGTTTTTTTTCAGTTGTAATTTTTTCTTTTTCTTCGTCTTTTCTTCCTGCTTGCATTTCAGCCTTAATTTTCTCAGCTTCAGCTTTGATTTCTTCGATTTTCTCAGCTTTTAGTGCTTCAGCATCAAGTTCTACTTTAGGCAATGTCTACCCACAACATAAAGGGTTTAAAAAACATTAACTTCTAAAATGTAGCCAACCTTTATTTTTAATTGGGATTGTTTTTGTGCCCGTTTTATACATAACACCAACTCCCTTTGTCACATAACCAATTTCAAATAATGGAATTTTTTGAGCTTTAGAATTTCTCTTTACTTTGGAAATATTTGCAGGATTAACAGTACCTACTATCTCGTATTCTTCACCTCCATTGAAAATCAAATCTAATGGATCTATACAATTGGTTTTTGCAAATTCAAAAATATCTTGATTTGTAGGAAGTTTTGTTAGAACAAATTTTTTCTTACTTTGCTTTGCCATTTCATGAAGAGTCGTAGATAACCCATCACTAGAATCCATTGAAGATGAAAAAAATTTGAGATTTTTTATCCCAAATTTCAACCTAGACACTGGTCTAAAAACTGCTCTTTTTGCTTTTTTTGAAAATTCTTGAGTAGCTTTTTTCTTACTCAATAATATTTTTAGACCTGCAGACGAATATCCGAAGGGGCCGGTGGTAACTATCACGTCATTTGTTTTTGCTCCTCTTCTTGTAACAATTTTTTTTGCAGAACCAAAAAGAGAAACTTGAATTACTAATTCTTTTCCCTCATTAGTATCACCTCCAATAAATTTAAGATCAAATTCCTTAGCGGCTTTTCCTAATCCAATAGCTAAATTTGTGATCTTTAACTTCGAAAATTTTTTAGGAATTGTTACAGATATCATTCCATATAGGGGCTTTACTCCTTTTGATGCAAAGTCACTAACACAAGCACTCACACTTTTTCTTACAGCGTCCTTTAATGTCATTCCTGGTGGAATATCTGTACTTTCCACTAGAGTATCCACTTTTGTTACACAGTTAATTTTTCCTATTCTGAAAACCTCAACATCTTCGGAAATAAATCTACGATTTTCTAGCTTTTTATGAAAAATAGAAATAATTTCTTTTTCATTTAACTTGGTCATAACTTTGTTTCACGAGATCTCTTATTTGTTGTACAATAGTTTTTACTTTCTCAATATTATCTGATTCAATGGAGATCCTGATTATGTCTTCTGTATTTGATTTACGTACTAATGCCCAACTATCTTTATCAATTACTGCCTTAATTCCGTCAATTAAAATTATTTCAGTAAACTGTTCGGACATTTTTTCTTGTAATTTCTCTAACGTTTTATCATGTAAATTTGATTCAATTTTTATCTTATCTCTTACTTGATGATATTTTCCCATTAAATTTAATACCTCTTCAAAGATGTTTGTTTCTAGCATTGAAGCAATTAAACCACTTGTCAAGATACCATCACGACAATAATTGAATTCCGGAAGAATGAATCCTCCACTACTTCCTTCTCCTCCAGCTTGAGATTTTGTTTTAAGCATAAGATCAATGACATTTGCCTCACCAACTTTGGAACGGTGTACCTCGCCACCATTTTTTTTAATAAATTTTTCAACTGAAACACTAGAATCTATGCTTAGAACAAATTTCTTATATCCAAATTCAAGAGCTTTTGCTACTCCTAACCCTAATGTGATATCTGGGGATAATTTTTTTCCATCTTTTACTACAACTAAACGATCTCCATCCAGATCAAAGGCAAAACCAATAGATTCTTTACTGTTAGATATCAGATCTTTCAAATCATCTGAAGTTGGATCAGGTCCACGAGAACACTTTTCTAAATTTTCATTAATGGTTTTAACTTGACATCCAATTTTTTTTAATAAATCTGGGGCCACATATCTAGCAGCACCGCCACCTACATCTACAATAACCTTAGGTGAACCAGCAACTTTTCCGATTAAATCTACAGCTTCATTAATGTAATCGGATTCAATTTTTGTTTCTAATCCAATAATTGATTTTGAAGTGTCCTGATCATTAATAAGAAAATTTAATTCTTCTTCGTTAATTCCTCTTCCATTTACAATGAATTTTAGACCATTCCATTCAAGAGGATTATGAGAGGATGTGACAATTATTCCTGCACCATATTTTCTAGACTCTCTAAAGATTACAGGAGTGGGGGCCATTCCTAGATTATAAACATCAATTCCGCATTGTAACAATGCAGCACTTGCTGTTTCGACTATCATGGGGCAGGAGGGTCTTGTATCGTGAGCAATTACACATTTTTTTGATTTTATTAGAGATGAGAAATTGTTACAAAATCTTAAAACATCCTTCAATGTTAAATCATTTCCAAAAATTCCCCTTATTCCGGAGACAGATATTTTCACTGAATCCAAACCAAAAAGGCTTTTTATAAACTCTAACAGGAGACGTTGTGTGCCTCGATAGCTCAGCCTGGTAGAGCGAACGCCTCGTAAGCGTTAGGCCGTGGGGTCGAATCCCACTCGAGGCTTTCAATTTTAATTTATAACAGTTAACAGGAATTTTAGAATTTGTTTAATTATTCTTCAAGGGATTCAATATCAATTTCTAGTTCCCTTGCTAGTCCTTTCCACCATTTTGTTTCCTCGCTTGTCATACTCCCCTCGATATTACCCGAATAATCATCCCTTATAGATCTGTCGATTGTTTAATTTTTGATCAACGATGTCAATTATTTTCATAAAATTGTTCAGTTACATATCAGAAGAATTACTTGATCCCATTTTTTTTTTCATCCATTTTCTGTAAATAATTATAGCTAAAGCCCCTGAAGCACAGCTCCAAAAAACCGGCCATCTGAAATCATTTCCAATCATTCCAAGATATGAATAAATTGTTCCACCAATCAGAGCAAAACCTATTATTTCTAGTATTTTTGTCATACGCCTAACAATTATGTGGTTTATTCAAAAAGATATATTATTTTGCGATTCAGATGAGGGATGGACAAATATCTTCTCATTATTTTGATGTTCATGATTGCTGGAATGATTATTGCAATAACTAGAGAACCTTTCATTCCAGGACTCTTTTATGCTATGCTTGGCGGTGCTATAATTATAATCATTTATGGAGCTATGAAAAATAGAAGAGAACAACAAGAGAAAAGACGAGAAAAACGAAGGTCTAAAAAATAATTCTAAAGATCTAATCCAAAAGAACCTGCAATATCTGAAAATGTTTTGTATGACTCTAGATATTGTCTTCCTTTTGGTGTAATGACAAAAGTATGCTTTCCATCATATTCTATTTTGTTGATTAATTCTGCACCGGTTAAATTTTCAAGAAATTTGGATAGTCTAGAGTGTGATAGATTTGCTTTAGTAAGAAGTGAGGTGGTTTTAATTCCTTCTTGGCCAGATTGATCAGTTGCAGTTAGTAAATCTGCTACGATCTGCATACTAGTTCTATATCCTACCATATGCTAGCCATCATTAATCAGTGATATAAGAGTATTACCCATAATTTTGCACATATTAAATAGAATTTACCTCTCCTTAGAGTATGTCAAAAGAAGCATCGATCCCATGGATTAGTGATTTTTTGGGAGTAGCATATCGATATTACGATTTGAGGATGAATGTGGTTCCTTTATTTTCAGAACGAAAACAAGCAGTAAATTTATGGCATGACACAATACATTGGTGGAATGATCATTCCATTAAGATTCGTTTTGTAGAAACTGGTGATCAATATTGGTTTGTTATGGGTGGAGATTCCTCAAAGCCTCAAACTAACAAATCCCTTTTTAAAATTTTAGATAAATCCCCAAATTATGAACGTTTCAAAAAAGGGCATGAAGGGGAGGCATATCTAAGATTAGGAACTTATACAAAGAAATTCATAAATGATGTAAAAGATGATGCCGTTTGTAACTGCAGTCACATTAAAGAAGATCATGAAATAGAACGTGATCAAGATGCTTGTCTAGTGGAAGAATGCAATTGTAAAAAATTTGAAACTTTTCAGATAAATCTCCTAAAAAAGAAAAAAACAATTACTGACATTAAATTTTTACAAGAAGATGAAGTGAAAGATGATCCACTAACATGGAATTGTCTTTATATCCATAAATATAGAAAAATGACTTAATCTTATAAAATAAAATAGCTTAGCTATTCATCTGATAAATTTACCCGTACATGTTCCCCAGGATAATACTCAGAAATTTTTTTAGAATAACATATACCACATAATATTCCGCTAATTTTCCATTCCTTCATGGGAATATACTTTATCTTCAATAGATTATTACATAAACTGCATTTTTCATCTTTTTTCAAACCACACTTGTTTTTTTGTTCTATATAAAAATCATTTTAGATGTTTTACTAATAATTTCAAACTAAGAAATCATGTTAAATATTACTATATTGTAGAAAACATACGGTAGAATGTCTGGCCAATGTAAACCTCCTGCAAATTTTTACTTGGTTAGACACCTACCGTTTATGTAAAAATAATTGATTATGCAAGATTACTAATCAATTTTTTAATACTCTCGATTTCATCTTCTTCTTGAATTATTTTTTTATCTATAACCCGAAGCATTGCATCATTCCACACGTGATGTGAGAAGAAATTATGTTTGGTATTTGCAATTTCCATTTCATCATCTACCACCGTATCTTCAAGGAATTTTGTGACTACTGTATCTGCCAGTTTTAATATTCTACTATTTAGCTTAAAGCTTCTAAAAATTGGTTCAAGTTTTGTTATATCACTCTTATAATCACCCTTTGTTTCTAGGATATTCTTATGTAAAATTCGAAAATACACTGCAACAAAGAATAAAGTAGCATATCGTTTTGTTTTATGCCCTCCCTTCTTACCATACTTTAATGTATTTTTAGCAAATTCTTTTACAAGATATGGATATAGCAACAGTCTGTACTCATCTTCTAGTTTTTCATTAAAGACATCGTCATACTTACTTCCACGTGGTAAAAATTGTGCTGGTGAACTATAAGATTCAGTTGGTCGTTGTTCTATTCCAGCAACTAAAGCTTGAATGGCATCTTTAGCAACAATTACCTTTTTGTGATTATCTGGCAAATATTTGTTATATATCATATCTCCTTGAAATTCCGATTGCTGTGATTTTGTTTTTGAATCAAAAGATCCTGCTTGAATTTCATAAAAGTAACCTGAATTTTGTAATTGAGATTTTATTGATTTATGGAAATCCATTAACGATACAAGGTCTTTACCTCTAACGGAATTTTGTGAATTTCTATATTTTGTAATGTTATTCTGATCTTCTTCATCATCCGCTCGAATTATTGTGACAGTGATACTGCCATCCAAATTATGTGTTCGTTTTGCTCTGTCAACAATTGAATTTGATGTTTGAGCTCCATTAACAATTTGTGGCGCGTGTAATAATATAGAATTATTTCCAATTTCTTCAAAGTTACTTACTACAATTGTAATTCCATTATTGTAATAGAAGAACTTGTCAGGTACATTCTGTAAGGTTTCTCTAATGCCTTTATTTACTGTAGTTTTAAATTGCATCCACTGTCTAATGTTAGACTCAAAGACATAGTCCCGATTTTTAGAGATAAAATCAGTTAATTCTCTTAGTTTCAATATGCCTAAAATAGTATTTTCATGTCCTAACATTTTTTCCAATTTTATAGCAGATTTTTTTCCAGCTGCAGGTTTTTTTATTCTACTCCATAACCTTTGGATAATTTCTTCTATATCAATAACTTCAAAATATTTTTCATTCTCATATTCTACCTCCTGATCCGTTACATAGCAACATTCCACCTTCAAATTTTTATCACGTATCTTAGTAACCAAATGAGCTAACTCAGGACGCATACTAGTAACATCACTTTTGAGCAGTCGTTTAACATCTTCTTTGAATTTAGCAATAGCTTCCATAGAATGTGATGTCCCATATTTTGACTGGAACAGTCTTATTTTGTTTTCAGAAAAATCAACTGGAAGATATGCATCAATTCCCAAATCGTTAGCTCCATCAACTATAGCATCAGCAGCATCGTCTTCAGTTGCTTCATAAACTCTTGTAAGAACCCAATGAAGGAAATTATGTCCTTTTTCAACTTCATTTTTAGCACTCTCTGCATTCTCTTTGATACTATCTCGAATATTTTTTGAAAATCCCTCTAGTGGTTGATTGCTATTTTCTTGAACTAAGATAGAACTTGAACCAGGAATGTATCTTAGTAATCCCTTACTGTTTATTTGTGTCAAATTATTTCTTCTAAAGTATGCTCTATTTAGAAAAGCAGGTAATTACATAATAACTCAAAACTTTGAAGGTGAGGAAGGGATTCGAACCCCTATAGATAGGCTTTGCAGGCCCACGCATAACCACTCTGCCACCTCACCGTATTCACAGAAACGAGTTATTCACAATTAAACTCTTTAGATTAGAATTTGGTAAAAGGTTTGGCTGCAAGTTTAATATCCTCTCCTCTGACAGTTTTTCTTCCAGCATGAGATGACATATCTACAGCACTTTTAGCAATGGCAAGAGCTACCTCTTCTATTATTCTCCTTAATTCATCAGCTGATTCATCACTCACTCTATGTGCTCCCGATTTTTTTAAAATTCTATACATGGCAGATAATCCAAGCTCAGATGACTTCATTACATGCATTTTTCATGTAATCGATTAAAGACTTTGTGTGAAAAAATCCTACTAAGGAATCGATTTATACAGACTATTTTAGGTAGATTTGATTTGGTGTAATTATGAACTGGTTATTTGATACGCACATACATCTATCTGATCCTGAATTTGATTCTGATATTCCATACATTATAAAATGCATGAAAAAAATGCATATCAAGGCATGTTGTGTCTCTGAAGATCTTTTGTCTTCCAAAAAAACGATAGATCTTTCAAAGAATACTGATCTTATTTTCCCTTTTGTAGGAATTCATCCTGGAAAAGCTACTGAAAAACTTGAACCTATACAGGAGTTAATTAATCAAAACATTGATGGTATTGCAGGAATTGGTGAAATAGGACTTGATTCTACATACGTATCGTCAGAATCTGAATTTCAAAGACAGGAACATGTCTTTAACAGTCAACTAGCAATTGCTGAAAAGATACAAAAACCAATTTCTATTCATTCTAGAAAAACTCTAGATAAAATTTTTGAAATTATTCCCTCATATTCCCTTAAAGGAATGGTTCTACATTGGTTTGATGGAAATAAGCAGCAACTCACAAAAGCTATGGATTTGGGATTTTTTGTCTCATTTGGGCCACTTATGGTTTATGCAAAAGATAAGCAAGTTTTGTTATCAAAAACTGAAATTAACAGGATACTTGTAGAGACAGATGGACCAGTGAAATTTTCAAGATGTTTTTCATTAAAGTCTGCACAAGTAAGTTTTATCCCAAGCATAATATTTTGTGCCTCAAAAGTATTAAGAAAGTCATATGATGAGTTCTCTACTATCTTAGAAAAAAACTCTAACGACTTTCTTGGTATATAGGTATAAAAAACCCCAATTAATAACCGGATAAGTGAATAGAATAAAAAAAATTACAATGGATATACTGGAAAATAACAAAGGAAAATTTGGTATTGATTTTCTTGAAAACAAAAAAATTTTAAATGAAATTTCTATAGTTCGTTCAAAAGGATTAAAAAATGAATTAGCTGGATATATTACTAAATTCATAAAACGTGAAATTAGAGAAAAAGAAGATCAGTTATTAAAAGAAAGTCAATTTGAAAAGGAAGAAACAACTGCGGAAGATCAACCTATAAACACTAATGCTGAGGAAACACTTCCAGAGTTAGAAATAACATCACAAGATGAAACAGAAGAAAATTCTTAGCTTATAACGTAAGATTATTCTTATCCCAATTATGGAATTTACAAGATGATTACTGTAAAATTTTTGGGTGGCGCAAAAAAATCTTTTTCAACTGATCATATTGATATTGATAAAAATGATCTTACCTTACAGCAGCTACTTGATTTATTACTTGAGAATAAACCTAAAAACGAAACCAAATTCGATGTAAAGAATCTTTTAATTGCGATAAATGGAATAGATTCTTCGGCAATAGATGGACCATTAACTAATTTAAAAAATGGAGATATAGTTAGCATAATTCCAATAATCCATGGTGGCTCTTCTAAGAGGCCTCAATTCAAAATTTTTAATTCATATATTGAATTATTTGATGTCAAGGCTAATCAAAAATTAAACATTAATTTTTTAGACAATCTAAGACAAAAATTTCCAAATCTAATAATTCAAGCCGTATCATCAAACTACATTCTTAGTAAATCACACGCACAAAAAATTATTGCAATATCACTATTAGCCAAACAAAATAATATCATCCTTTCTCAAAAAATTGAGACAGATATTTTGTTGAGATTTGCTGGTACTACTCAAATTAATGATGCAATAAAACAAGTGGGAATAAACAATAAAGATGATTTTGTGATTATTGCAATTGGTAAAAAAATTCAACTTGACAGATTATTCAAGGATATGGAATCTTTACTGGATATAACCCCTCTATCAAAAAATAACCAAAATTTTTTGAAAAAAAAATTTAATATCACAAAAAAACAAATGGATGCAATACTTTCAAAATCTAAACTAGAAGACTTACTTACAGAAAAAGCAGCAATTTTAGTCTGATAAAGATCGTTTTGTTTTTTCTACACTTAGTATATTGTTATTTCGAATAACTGAAACTCCTGTCTCATCTCCGATTATTTCAATTAAAATAATCCAATCTGGGGTATCTAATGAAACCTTATGTGAAATATTTTTTGCTATTTTTGATATAATTTCTTCAGAGGAAATCTTCGAATTTCTTTTTTCTATAGTAATTCTGTAGCTTTCTCCTAACTTGATAATTCCTACTTTCTTTAGAATTTCTGCTTCTATCTCTTTGATATTAGTTTTGCAAACTCCTTGAATTGGAATTAATCTTAAACAGTATCTAATCGACCAAGGTTCATCAAGAATTTTTTCTCTAATATTTTCTATAACTTCAATTGGATTTAGACTAGTCATGCAGGTAAGAATTCCTGGCATATTTGAAATGATAATTTTAGGCTCTTCGTCGCCAAATTCGAAAAGAATCCGCTTTATTTCCTCACCGGCTTCTTCTTCAAAATGACGAGGGCATGTAATAATTAAATTCAAAATAGGTCCATTATCTCATCTTTCGATATTATTCCAGGTCTTATAATTCTCAGTTCATTATTAATTTCTACTATAGTTGATTCTCCTGTACTTGAAATTATTCCTCCATCTACAAACAAATCATATCCTGAGATATTTTTAATACATTTTTCAGGGTCTCTAAATGATTGACAACCAGAGATATTAGCACTAGTTCCAACAACCAATTTACATTCTTTTAGAATTGATAAGATACACGGATTCTTGGGAACTCTTACAGCTATTTTCTTATCAAGATTAAGAGATTGTTTTAATTTTTTATCTCTAAGTGGTAATACTAAGGTAATTTGTCCTGGCCAAAATTTTTCAGAAATTTTATGAGCCATTTCATCAAAAACTGCTATTTCAGAGAGTTCCTTTTTGGAGAACCCTAAAATGGGAAATAATTTAGAAGTCTCTCTTTTTTTTATTTTATAAAGTGATTTTATTGCATTTTTATTATATGGATCGCAACCAATTCCATAAACTGTATCTGTAGGAAAAACCACGATACCCCCATTCCTAAAAATTCTGATTGCAGTATTGACACCTATAGAATCACATGACACTCTCATTGTTTTCATTAATGTTAGAATGTTGGTAGGTTAGTAATATGTTAAGTAGAAATTAGTAATATTATTATCAATTTTCTTTAAGATATAGAAAATACATCTTCATCATTAATAGCAGAAAACAATATAGGTCGTATAAGATGACATTCAAATATACTTATTAAGAATTTGATTTTCAAAGCATCAGGTAACTATATGCCAAGTAAATCATCTGAATTTGAAGATAATGAATTTGAAGATGATTTTGATGATGATTTTGATTATTCTGAAGACTAAAATTAAATTAATAAACCAAAATTTTCTGCAAATCTACTAAAGGTTTGATATGCAACTAAAAACTCTCTTCCATTTGAACTAATTTTATATCTGAAAGCACCTTGAGAATCTACTTGTTCTAACAATCCTTGGGATACTAAATTATTAAGAATTTTTGAAATTCTTACATGAGAAACATTTGCCTTTCGAATAAGATATGTAACGGATGCTCCATCCTCTGAATCTAAATCATCTCTAGCGGTAGATAAGATATCACCAATAATTTTCATATGTGGTCGATATGAACTCACCAATTTTGCCTCCAAATTTGTTTTAGTCATGGAATATGATAGTAACACGATATTGTTCAATATACTAAGAAGATAAAAGAAATTGACAATGTAATTTGTCCAATTTTCCCTTCTTATGAATAGGAACAATCTAGCATTTTTAGCCTTAGATTAAATCTCGGGATCGAATTTTATTTTTGTTAACGGAATCTTGCTTACTGGTATAAAGAGAGAAATTAATCCGGTAATTTTGATTGAAATAGAAACGTAATACAATATAGATTCGGGAAAAATAAATGAATACCATCCTAGAAATTCTCCTAACGCAAGAAATGATAATCCCAATGCAATGAAAATAGTTCCTTTCTTTTTTCCTTCGAAATACGAAAGAATTGTTTCAATTGCACCATAAATTAATAAAATGAATGATATAGCTCGAAAAATATGTTCAATATGAATTGTAGATATTACAAACAGGGGAACAATTCCAATTGATCGTAAATACCTTGATTTTGGAAAAAATGATTTGATACTATGTGAGAATGCTATAAAGAAATATCCAACAGTTTGTATAGCAATTCCTAAAGTTTGTATCCATCGTTCAATCTGACCTTTTTGTAAAACAAAGTCCTCAACTATATATCCTATCCATACAACAAAAAAACCAATACTGATGGACAAAAATGCAATGGATAATCTAAAGAGAGTAGCACTTCCCGTATTTTTGTAACCTATGTATGCAATAACACCAATAGCAAGACCTACAACAAAACCAATTAAATTTAGAATATTTTCAAGTAAGAATTCCAATTATTCACATTATCCATTAAAATTAATTATTTTAACTTGATGAATCATTTAACTAGATTGTTTATCCCAGTCGTCTAAAGTTCCTGCTGATTCTCCCTCGGTACTACCTGTATAATCTCCTAAAATGTCAGAATATTTTTCAACATTATGTGCAACAAATTTTATGTATTCACCATAACTCATATCTAAATTACAATGTTCACATCTTACAACAGAAAAATCGGATTCAAGAACTGCTCCCTTACTACATTTCGGGCATTTAATCTTCATATCTAACTTAGTATGAATTAATTATTATTGGTTTAGATTCAATAAAAGATAAAAGGAGTTTAGATATGCTGTTAGAATATGGGTAAAACATGTACTAAATGCAAAAACCCAATCCCGGAAAACGAGGATTTAGACCCAAAAGCAGCAACATATCCATGTTGTAACAAGTGTTGGGATGAATGGAAAGAATACCGAATAATGGTCATGAATGAGATGAGATTAGATATGTCCCTTCCAGATCATAGAAAGCTACTCAAAAAAAATGAGCAAATTTTTGTCGGAGTTCGAACTCCTGAAGGAGATGTTATAGATTTTTCTGATGAAAAAAACCGTAATCCTGAAGACCCTTAGAAGCCTAGAGATTTTTTAACATTTTCAGGAATTATCAAAAATATTTTCTTTTTTCTATCTTCATCCAGAGTAGAAATAATCTTATTAATAGAATTTGTAAGTATATCTTTTTTGGAACTATCCAGTGATAAAAAGATCTCAAAAATTCCATCCAGATTAAAATTAATTAATTTTTGGGGGTTAGAACATATTTCCTCAATATATTTAGAAAACATCATGCTTCTTTGGTCTTCAGTAATTGTTGTCAAAACTTCAAGCCATGTTTTAAATAACTTTGAAAAATTTTGAAAAGGAATCGTTGGTCCTGCTTGAAGGGCATTGTTAATTATTTCTAGTTTATCTGATTCTGTCATTGAGAAAAACTCTAGCATTCTTTTTTTCAAGATCGGTGTTCGAAGAAAATCTGGTAAATTTGCCAAAATCACAATTATATTTCCAGCATAGTTTGGTTCAGACAATATTACAACTTGTAAAACTGGATATTAAAATGGTAGAGCGATAATTTAGCTTAAATACACCATCTCCACGCTCTGACATGTATGCCTTCGACAGTTGTAGTTGGTGGATTCTTTGGAGACGAAGGAAAGGGAAAAATAATTTCCTATCTTGCTTTGAAAGATGATCCTTCTATTGTTGTACGAGGGGGTGCAGGACCTAATGCAGGCCATACTGTCAAAGATGGGGATAGAACATATAAAATTCGAATGTTGCCAAGTGGATTTTTAAATAAGAAATCTAAGGTAATGATCGGACCAGGGGTTGTAATTGATCCAGATGTTTTACTTAAAGAAATAAAAGATTTTGATGTTTCAAGTCGAGTATTTGTAGACAATAACTGTGGAATAATTGAACAAAAACATCTGGAAGAAGATTCTAAAGGAAGGCTAAAACAAACAATCGGTAGTACAGGTTCTGGAACTGGACCTGCTAATGCTGAAAGAGCTATGCGAACTTTAAAGTTAGCAAAAGACATTGAATCGCTTTCTGCATACTTGGAAGATGTACCAACTGCAATTAACACCGTTCTTGATTCTAATGAAAACGTTCTAGTAGAAGGCACGCAAGGAACTCATCTTTCTTTATGGCATGGCACTTATCCCTATGTGACCTCAAAAGACGTTACCGCTTCAGCAATTTGTGCTGATATTGGTTTGGGGCCAAAGAAGGTTGATGAGGTTATTGTAGTCTTCAAATCATACGTAACAAGGGTAGGTACGGGTCCAATGGATAACGAACTCACGCCTGAAGAGACTACAAAAAAAGGTTGGGCAGAAGTAGGCACGGTTACTGGTAGGCAGAGACGTGCTGCTGAGTTTGATTTTGACTTGGCTAGAAGATCCATTATGCTCAACAGCGCAAGCCAGATTGCTATTACTAAATTAGATGTCTTATTTCCTGACTGTACGAATGAAACTTCCTTTGATGCACTTGGTAGTGACGCAAAATCATTCATAAAAAAAATAGAAGAGCGCCTAAATGTTCCTGTTACACTTATCGGTACTGGACCAGAAATAAATGATATAATTGACATTCGAAAATAATCTAGCCTCAATTTTTTTGGTTAAGTTTAATTTAGTTAAACTTTACAAAGAGATGTGGACAAACTACCTACATACATTCAAGTTGACTCTCCATTAGAATTTTCACGACTAGTCTGTGCACTTGAACGAGTTCCACGCGTATCATTCCTTCATGAACACGAAGGTAAAGAAGTTCTTTCTGTTCAAATGGATTTACTCAAAGAAAAACCAATAATCTACTATACGCCTGTAGATGACAAAGGTCACTATCTTTGCTATGAATTCAAATCAGGAAAGGAGATTTCATCAGTCGTGAATTCAACATCTGACGCTGCTAGATTATATTCTCCTATAGTAAAAATAAAGACTCTTCCTGAAAATCTAAAGGGAGGTAATGGTTCTGAAGAGAAATACCACCCTATTGAACTTGAAGATCTAGCTAGTCTTGCAAAACTGAGTTATGGTTTTGAGGATTCTCCATTTCCCCTATTTACATTTCCATGTAATGGAAAATGGTTGATGGGAGTATTCATGAATTTTAACGAAGAGGGAGCATCTTACTTTTGTCACGTAGTTTTAAATAAGAATCCTGAAAAACCATTCCTAAAATACTCTACAAATAATGGAACAGAGCCATCATTTGTTGAAAGTCCCCAAGAACATGGGTATTCATACATCAAAATAATAAAATTAAAAGAGACCCACCCTTTGGTCAATTATGGCGACCTTCAGAACTAGAATCAATAAAATAGCCAATAATAAAGGAAAAATTATTCTTGCGAATGATTATTCTAATTCTACAAGAAATTTAGAGTCAAAAACAATCAAAAATATTAAAACATTAAATAAATTTCTATGTGGAATAAAATTCAATTTTCATTTATTATTACCATTAGGATTAGAACAAATAAGTAAGATAAACAAGCTTGCACACAAGTATGAACTTCAAACAATTGCTGACATTAAATTAAATGACATTGGTAATACAAATGAAATAACCCTTGAAAATCTTTGGAAGTCAGGTTTTGATGCTGTTATAGTAAATCCAATTATGGGAACCAACGCTTTAAAAAAACTTGTATCTTTAGCACATAAAAAAAATAAAGGAATTATCACCCTTTGTCATATGAGTGCACCAGAAGCAAAATTATCCTACGACATGAAAGTAAAACTAGGTAATTCTAAAACCCCAATTCCACTTTATCAATTATTTTTAAAATCATCCATTTCAAACAAAGTGGATGGTATTATTGTTGGCGCAACCTATCCCAAGATAATAAAATATTGTAATAAAAAATCTAAAGGTGATTTGAATATTTATTCCCCTGGTATTGGAACACAGAGTGGAAAAATTAGGGATGTTCTTCATGCTGGAACTAATTTTCTAATAGTTGGTAGATCAATTATTAATGCTAAAAATCCTGTTAGTATAGCTAGAGAGTTTCAAAAATTAAGTATTTCTTAATAATTTATTTGCTTTTGAGAGAATATTTTTGGCATTTTGATAAGTTACCTTTTCTAATGCATTCTCGTAGTCAAGCCAAGTATAATCTAAATGTTCATGAGAAACATTTACTGTTTGTGTTTTTGTTTTAGCTAAAAAAAATACAACTTCCTTCTGAATTAGTTCTCCTTCAAATTGGAAATTATAATTAATTTTTTCTTCAAAACCTTCAACAAATTCTAAATCCGAAATTCCTGTTTCTTCTTTTGTTTCTCTAACAGCTGTTTGGTGTAGAGTTTCTCCCTGTTCAATTTTTCCTTTAACAAAATCCCAATGACCTGTAGGATAATTCAATAGTAAGAAACGATTACCATCAGGTTTTTCCATACATACTACTACTCCTGCAGATCTCTCTTTTTTCAAAGTCAAATCTCTATAATCGGTGTTCTTATTGTTATTTTCCCATTCTTCGTTTTCTTTTTTGAAATGTTCTTATAGCTCGCATCAAGTCAATCTTTCGAAATTCTGGCCAATAAATGTCCATAAAAACCAATTCACTGTAAGCACTTTGCCACATTAGAAAACCACTTAATCGTTTTTCTCCAGAAGTTCGTAAAATCATGTCAGGCGAGGATTGTGGTAAATACGATGTGTAAAGATTAGATTCAATTTCTTTTTTGTCAATTTGATCTACACTAAGGGAACCATTCTTAATTTTCCCACCTATCTTTTTGACAGCATCAACTAGTTCGTTTTGTCCACCATATGCTATTGCGATATTTAAAAAATGTTTTTCATAATTTTTTGTTGCATTATCTAATCTACGTAAAACATCATTGATTGATTCTGGAAGAATCTCGGTTTTTCCAATTGCTTTTACCCTCATTTCATTTCGATGAATTCTAGGATCATTGTAAAGTTTTTCGAGTCGATTTTTTATCAAATCATACAGGAATTCTAATTCCTGGTCTCCTCTATCTAGATTCTCTACTGACAGAACATAAAGTGTAATAATTTTTATATCAAATTCCTCGCACCAATCCAAAAGATTTTCTACGGCATCAGCCCCCTGCCAATGACCATTTTTAGAAACCATCAAATTTTTTTTAGCCCATCTTCTATTCCCATCAAGTATTATTGCTATATGATTAGGAATATCTCCCTCTAGGATTTCTTTTTCTAATTTTTTAGAGTAGATACTGTATAATCCAGATAAATTTAAGACCAGTTTTTTTATTCCGTTAATATCTCTCCACCTTTATGTTTCCTATATCTTCGGAACAATAAGGTGGCAGATATCAGTGTTATTACTAATCCCAACAATAACATTGGTACTAGAGTAAATGGACTTTCATCATGGATTAGAATATTTGTAAATTGTGCTACTGTAGGATAGATTGCAGCAAGAACAATTAATCTAAGAACACCGCTAACCTTTTTCAAGCCTCCTCCCAACCAATTACTTAATAGTATTCCACCAAAAATGGAACCAAATCCTATCCACAAAATTGGTAGCACATCTGAAATAAATTGTCCGACAATGATCTTGTCTGTGAGTACATCAAACCATTGCACATTTGAATTTGCCATTTGTTGTTCAACAAATGTTATTCCAGCTGGAATAGTTGAAACTATTAAAATTATTCCTGTAATCATTGTAAAAACTCTGATAAATCCTGCAGGAGTAGGTTTTGACCATTTTTTCAAAGTTCTATCAACATCAAATGCTCTAATGAGAAATGCTCCTCCAAGAATGCTAATCAAAACAGCAAAAATCTCTTCAGTATATCCAAAAATAGCAGCAATTCCACCAATTAAAAGTAAAATTCCTGGAAGACCAAGAAAAAATTTTGAATACTTTGAATCATAAGCAATCATTTTCAAATATTTTCCAAACACTGCATAGGAATATTCTACACTTCTACTAACTTTCATCACTACTCTTTGCACTGAGATAATTGGTAGTACATTTTGTATAACTGGAATTACACTTTCATCATCTTAACCATCTGAAACAATTACAGCTCCATTTGCTGAAAATTTTTCTAAAACCTGTTTTATCTCTCGTACAATTTTTTCATCAGCCTGTACTCCTCGATCCTCAACTCCTGCTACTGTTATAATTTCAGTTTGATACCCTTTACTTACCAAATCCTCATAGGTTTTAACGGCATAAAAAATTGAATTAGAATCTGCATCTTCTGGATCCTCAAGTGCTAGTCTTTGAGCTGCATCAATACAAGCATCTCTTCCAACAACCGGAGTAGTAATTCCTGTTTTTTCACCTAAATCATTATCTCTATCAACACATATGACCAGTAGTTTGTTTGCGGTAGAAGCATGGATGGCTTTTTCAAGATTTTCAGGTTTTTGGGACAATGCTATTACTATTACAAAGTAACTTTTTAACGATTTCCTACTTTTCTAATTATTAGAGTTCTGTTTCCAAAGGAAAATCCTAAGGTCTTGCGTTATCTGAAGTAACCGCTAATGATTTTGAATCTTTTCTTAACGCATCAATTTTTTGAAGAATATCTTGAAATTCCACTGATTCATTATTTTCATTCATTAATTTTGCTATTACAATGGTTTCTCTAATTTCTAAATTAAATTTTTTAAGAGATTCGATATAATTTAGATAACTTTCATGCCATTCTACTGGTGCTTTACTTTCAACAAGTTGTATTATTTGAGAATTTACTTGAGAGGATAAGACTTCTGCAATTTCGATATACTCATTTGGGGTAATTTTTTTATCTAGCAAATCTTGGAATTCTTGATCAACTTCTGTTTGAAGTGTAAAATGAATTTCTTTAATATTATCTAAATGAGTTTTAAAATCGGAAACAATAATTTTATTTTCATTATTTTGTGGAATAAACCACACCAGAAAACTTGCAGCGGTTATAGATGCTAATATTATTACTGTAACTGCAATACCTTTTTTTGTTGCCAATTAAGTTTCATAAATTCAAAGATGTTTATAACTGACTGTAATTATCTAATTTTTATCATTTTTTCAATAAATTATTGAAATCATATATCTACATTAAAACTATCATAAATATAGTACAATTTTTTTATTTTCTATGAAATTTATTCGATTATATGTTGGAAAAGCAATTATTAAATTTACACTCATCTACTGTATAGTTAAAATTTCTTTACAGACTCTTCCTAAATAGAACCTATTAGGTGATTGGTTATAATGGTACAAGCATACTGCGTTAAATGCAGAAAAAAAACTGAAATGAAAGATCCAAAAGAAGTAAAACTGAAAAATGGACGACCAGCAGCAAAG
>Ga0075301_1000062_pt1 | contig 18564 bp, 12 predicted proteins | sample Browns_TuleA_D1_FD_120053 | JGI IMG/M metagenome (GOLD analysis project Ga0075301, IMG submission 120053) | Natural and restored wetland microbial communities from the San Francisco Bay, California, USA, that impact long-term carbon... | ecosystem: Environmental > Terrestrial > Soil > Wetlands ... | reverse complement strand
TTCCCATTCGATACCTGGCGGCCTGGGCCCCGGCCGCCGGCGCCGCCCTGTACCTCCAGCATCGGCTGCTGGCGACTGGTGGCTACGTCATCGTGGCTCGGCAGCTCGGCCAATCCGACCTGAGCCTCTGGCAGCGGTTCGCTCTCTATCGGGCCGACCTCGCCCTGGCGATCCTGGTCATTCCTGCCGTGCTCCTGTTCGTCCTCCGCCTGCTCGGCCCCCGGTGGCGGGCCGCCATCAGCACCGCGGCTGGGCTGATGGTCGTCTTGATCTCGTTCATTCAGCTTCGGGCCTTCGATGCTTCGGGGGCCTTCGTTTCGCTCTTCTTCGTGGGGAAAGGTGTGAGTTGGGCCGGGGAGCAGGCGGGCTTCGCCTCTCAGTATGTGGCGCCGAGCCAGTTTGTGGAGCTGGCACTCCTGGTCGCGGCCACGCTGGCGGGCGCCGCGTGGGCCGCGAGAGGGGACCGCGCCAAGACTGAGTCAGGGCAGGGGAGTCCCCGCCGGTGGCTGGCCCCGATCGCGGCGATGGCAGGCGTGGTGTTGTTCCCCTGGCTGGTGCCTCTCCCGCGCACATCGTGCCAGGGCAGCGCCCTGGCCCACGCGGTGGCCACCCTCGCCGTGCGAGGCCAGAGCGCCAGCGAAAACGTCCTCGACGCGACTCCCGTGCTGAAGGCGGAGTACCGGTCGCTCAGCCAGAGCCCGGTCCGCCGTAAGGATCCGGCCTTCTTCGGGCAAGCCCGAGGCGCAGACCTGATCTACTTCGTGTTGGAGACGACGCCGGCGCGCGTTCTCCCGATCGATGGAGACCTCGAGGACCTCCCCAACCTGGCGCGCCTGCGGTCGCAGGCGCTGGTGCTGCCGCGGCACTTCACTACCTATCCCTACACCTCGTTCGCCCTCTTCTCGATCCTGACCGGCATCTACCCCAGCGATCGCCTGGGCCCGCTGGCGCGACCGTTCGAGGGGTACGCGATCCGCGGCACCATGTCCGCCCTCGCGGCAACCGGGTACCGCACCGCGCTGTACGCCCCTAATCCCCAACGGTTCGCGGGGGACTCGGCGATGTGGGCCGCCCTGGGAATCCAGGAACAGCATGTCCCCGAGAAGACTGTTCCGCCCTCGCCGAGCGAGTGGGAATCCCGCCGTCTGCGCGATCAGGCTTCCTTTGACCTGCTCCTCCACGATCTGAGCGGATGGATCGCGACGGGGCAGCGGTATGCTGCGGTCTTTCTCCCGCAGCTGGGTCACGCTCCCTGGCCCGACATCAGTCCCGATCAGTCGGTCCATGCCCCGGTCCGGCGCGCTCGCACCCTGGCGCGACAGCAGGATCGGTGGCTGGGGGATCTGATCCGGCTCCTTGAAGGATCAGGACGGCTCCAGTCGACCGTGATCGTCGTGGTCGGAGATCACGGGATCAGGACCCACCAGGAGGACCCCGGCTACAGCGGTGGAAAGATCGACGACTACTCGTTTCACGTGCCCGCCCTGATCTACGCGCCTCGGGCGTTGCGCCAGCCACTCGTTGTTTCAGGCGTGACTTCTCACATCGACCTTCAGTCGAGCGTCCTCGACCTGCTGGGAGTGGAGGAAGGCCGCGCGCTGGAGCAGGGGACTCCGGTCTGGGACGAGGGGCTCCGCGAGCGGACCACATTTCTCTTTGGCCGCTACTACATCGGAGCCGATGGCTTCGTGCGGGGAGATGAGGCCTACATGTGGAACTACGCCAGCCAGGCGGCCTATCGCTCTCCTCTCCTGGCCTTCCCGGACGACTCGGTGCTCGAGGTCAACGCCCCGGAGGCGCGTAGCACTGCGGTCACCCTGGCGCGGGCGGCTGGATTACAGGAACGCTGGTGGGATGCCCTCAGGACGGCAGGAACCGTTCGACCTCCGACAGACTCGGCTCGATCTCGATTGGACGGTTCGCCCGCGGAGGCGGGGGATCGGTCTGCTGGTGATAGGAGATCAGGAGCCCCGGGTCCTTGAGAATGTGGCCGGTCAGGACCGCCGCCACGCGCTCGCTCTTGCCGATGGTCCCCTGAGCCACCAGGCGCCGCAGCCCCGCCACGCTCGCGGCGCTGGCCGGTTCACAGCCGACTCCCGAGGCATCCACCACCGCCTTGGCCTCCAGGATCTCCTCGTCGCTCACCGCGATCACCACCCCATTGGTAGTCCGGATCGCGCGCACCGCGCGCTCGTAGCTGGCCGGATCGCCGATCCTGATTGCGGTAGCCACGGTCTCCGCCTGCACCCGGTGCTGATGGGCGAAGCCCTCTGAAAAACTCCGGGCGAAGGGCGCCGCCCCCGCGGCCTGAATCGCTCCCAGGCGCGGGAGACGGTCGATCAGCCCGAGCGACCTGGCCTCGCTCAGCGCCTTCCCGAACGCCGCCGTGTTCCCCAGGTTGCCGGCGGGGAGCACGATCCAGTCCGGTACCTGCCACTCCAGCTGCTCGAGTAACTCCAGCACGATGGTCTTCTGCCCTTCGATCCGGAACGGATTGATCGAGTTGAGCAGATAGACGCCCAACTTCTCGCTGGCCTCGCCCGCCAGGCGGAGGCAGACGTCGAAATCGCCCCGCACCAGCAGGGTCCGCGCCCCGTAAGCGAGGGCCTGGGCCAACTTCCCCTGCGCCACTTGTCCGCTGGGCACGAACACCAGGGCAGGGATCCCGGCCTGGGCGGCGTAGGCCGCGAGCGAGGCCGAGGTGTTGCCGGTGGAGGCGCAGGCCACCGCGCGCGCCCCGATTCGGCGCGCCTGGGTCACGCCGACCGTCATCCCCCGATCCTTGAACGATCCGGTGGGGTTTTGCCCTTCGTGCTTGAGGAGGAGCTCGCCGGTGATTCCCGTCCACGAGGTCACAGCCGGCCGGTTGAGCAGCGGTGTGTTGCCTTCGGGGTGTGTGACGATCGCCGAGCCCGCGGTGGGAAGCACGATTTCGCGGAATCGCCAGACGCCGGAGTAGTCGATGAGCTCCCTTGAATTCCAACGCGCCGCGAAGCGCTCCCGCAGCGCGGCACCCTGGACGTCGGGGGGATCGATGCGAATCTCGAGCAGACCGCCGCAGGGACAGCGAGTCCTCGCGTCGGTCTCCACCAGGACGTTGCCACAGCGGGTACAGACCTGAGTCACGCTCATGACTCGAGGCGCGCTCCCTTCCGGTCGACCTTCGAGACGAGGGTCTGGCAGGAGAGGCCGGCCCGTCGATACGCCGTGGCCATGGCCTCCGCTACTCGGCGTCCCGCGGCCTCGCTGCCCACCAGCGCAAAGGCGGTCGGCCCACTGCCCGATATTGACGCCCCCAGAGCGCCGGCATCGAGTGCTGCGGCTTTGGCCTCCTCGAAGCCGGGAAGCAGCGGAGCTCGGGCCGGCTCCGCGATCCGATCGTCGAGCGCGCGGCCCAGCAGGCGGAGATTGCCACTGCCCAGTGCGGCAATCATCGCCCCGACCTGCGCCGCCTGGTACATCGCCAGGTCCCGAGCCACCAGGCCCGGGAGCACGGCGCGCCCGTCCATGGTCCGGAGCTGCTGCTCCGGACGGGCCAGGGCTACGTAGAGATTGCGCGGCACCGGCAGCGGTACCAGATCGGGCGGGTCCAATGAGCGAATCAACACGATTCCCCCCAGCAGACTGGGGGCGATGTTGTCGGCGTGGCGACCGGCTACCGCCTCCTCCGCCGCCAGACACGCCTCGAGCAGGGCCATGCGATCGAGCGGAACGTCCAACAGGTGATTGACTGCCACCGCCGCCGCGACCGCGGAGGCGGCGCTCCCGCCCTGTCCACCAGAGAGCGGAAGCCCCTTCTCGACCCGCAGTCGCACCCCGCGACCGGCCTGGCCTGCCCGTCGCAGGACTTCACTCGCCGCCAATCCCGCCGTGTTGCGACGAGGGTCGGTCGAGATCGAGGGGTGCCCCGGATCGGCGATGACGATCTCCTTCGACGGGTCCCAGCTGGCTTCGACCCGGTCGCCGCAGGCCGCCAGCGCCAGGCCCAGGATGTCGAGGCCCGGGCCGACGTTGCCCACGCTCCCGGGAGCGAAGACGCGAATCCGGATAGCGGCGCGTTTCCTGGTTAATGTCATCCCACGAGCTCCAGGACATCGTTGAGCACCCCTGCGGCGGTCACCGCCGGCCCCGCACCCGGGCCGGTGATCACCAGCGGGTTGGTGCGGTATCGCGTGGTGGTGAACGCCACCTGATTGTCGGTACCCCGGAGCGCTGCAAACGGACTGGTCGCGTCCACGACCTGAAGACCCACTGAGATCCTCCGCCGCGTAATCGAGGCGACATAGCGCAACACCCCGCCCCGCTCTCGCGCCGCCTCGACCCGGCGGCCCCACTCGTCGTCATGGCGATTGAGCTGGGCCAGGAAGGCCTTGAGCGGGAGGTCGCGGGCCGATCCAGGAACCAGTGATTCGAGCCCCACGGACTTGAGTTCGCCCGAATAGCCAAGCAGCCGGCCGAGGATCAGCGCCTTCCGCGCCACGTCGAGTCCGGAGAGGTCATCTCGCGGGTCCGGTTCGGTGTACCCCTTTTCGAGGGCCTTTCGGAGAGTCTCGGAGAAGCTGCGCCCGCGCTCCAGTTCGGTGAGCAGGAATCCCAGCGTGCCCGACAGGCACCCCTCGATCTTGCTCACCCGGTCCCCCGATTCGACCAGCTTGTAGTAGGTGTCGATGATCGGCAGCCCCGCGCCCACCGTGGTCTCGAACAGAATCCGGCGTCCGTGCGCTCGCGCCGTTTCCGCCAGCTCGTCGGCCTCCCGTTTGGGGCCGGAAAGCGGGCGCTTGTTGGCCAGGACCAGGTTCATCCCCAGCGTGAGTCCGCGCTTGAGCACCGGGCCGGTCTCATTGGCGGTGACGTCGATCAGAATCGGATGAGCCAGAGCATGGTGGGCGACGAAGCTCACCGCCTCCTCCGCCGCAGCGGCGCGTCCGTCGCGCAGCTGCGCCAATGGCTTGCCCCGCGCCTTGTGCCGCGCCAGCGCCAGCAGCGCGGCCCTGGAGAGCCCGCTGGGACGAAACACGAACCCGCTCTGATCGATTACGGCCACGATCTTGAGGGCTACGGGTGCGCCCCTGGCCTTGGGGGTCAGCGCCGCCAGGGTTCGTCCGATCTGTCCGAAGCCCAGGAGGACCAGATCGGCCCGCTCGGTGGGTGCCACGGCCCCGCCGCCGATCTTGGAGAGCTGGAACGCGGCGTGAATCCGGCGCAAGGCGACCGGCGCGTCCTTGGCGCCGACCACGACCGAGATGTTGAGCTCCGAGGAGCCCTGCGCGATGGCCACGACGTTCACGCCTCCACTCGAGAGGGCGGTGAAGACCCGGCTGGCGACCCCGGGTGTCCCCGCCATGCCCAGCCCCACGACCGCCAGCGTGGCCACGCCGGATTGAACCTCTACCCCATCGATCTCTCGGCGAGCGATCTCCTCGCTAAACGTTTCGTTGAGGCTGATTCGGGCACGTTCCGCACTGGTTTCGGGAACGCCGAAGCAGATCGAATGCTCCGAGGAGGCCTGGGAGATGAGCGAGACTGAGATCCTCTCCCGGTGGAGTGCCGCAAAGGTGCGGGCGGCGATCCCGGGTACCCCCAGCATCCCGTTTCCGGTCACCGTCACCAGCGACTGCCCCATCACGGCGGAAAGCGCCTTGACGGGATAGCGGAGCAGGGTCCGCCGGCCGGAGATCTCGGTGCCGCGCGACGTCGGGTCGGCGAACGGCCGAACGAAGAGCGGAACGTTCCGTCCGGCCAGCGGGATCAGGGCCCGCGGGTGGAGCACCTTGGCACCGTAATAGGCCAGCTCCGCTGCCTCCCTCAAGTTCAGCTGAGGGATCACCCGAGCGTCGGGAACCACCTTGGGATCGGCCGTGAGCAGGCCGGGGACGTCCTGCCACAGCGAGATCTGGCTCGCGCCCAGCGCTCGGCCAATGAGCGTGGCGGTGAGATCCGACCCCCCGCGACCCATGGTCGTGACCTGCCCATCCGGGGCGGCGCCGAGGAAACCCGGCACCACCGGCACCTCTCCGGTAGCGACCAAGGGCGCCAGGACCTGCCGAATCAGTCGATCGCTGGCCGCGAGATCGGGGAAGGCGTTGCCGAAGTGCCCGTCGGTGTGTACGAACTCGGTCGCGTCGAGATAACGCGCGGGTTTCCCGGCCGCCTGGAGCGCCGCCGCCAGGATCCTGGCACTCAAACGCTCCCCCCGGGCGGCGATCCGGTCCGAAGTAGCCGCAGTCAGGTCGCGGCGCTTGCTCACCTCCCGCACCAGGACCTTGAGCTCCTCGAAACTCTCCGCGATCGAAGCCAACAGCTCGTGCAGGACCCGTCCCTCGGGGACCAGCGCCTGAATCGCCTCGGCGTGACGGGTCGCGAGGAGATCGGCTATCGGACGGACCGAGGCGTCATCGCCCCGGCCGGCCGCCGATCCGATGGCCAGAAGGGCGTCGGTCACGCCGGCCATGGCCGACACCACGACCACGTGGGGACCCGGGAGCGAAGCAAGGATGTGCACGGCGCGGGCGACCGCGGTGGCGTCGGCCACCGAGGCACCGCCGAACTTGTGAACGTGGGGCGCGCGACGGATTCGGGGCATGAAGGACCGAGGATAGCATGGCCTCGATGTGATGTCCATCACGCTGCGGGGGCGGTTGGGGTAGTGCCTTGCAATGCTCCTGAGGCGGGCCAGCAACGATGTCGGAACTGCCTTCTAATGCGTCACCATAACCATCCTCTGGCGTACTACTGTAAAGTATTGTGTGTCATAGATATAGACAGTTGACACCGGTTGGCACGCTCGTCAACGTTCTGTACATCAACCAGCCCTCCTTCTGGCACATGATCTGCCCTCTCCCCAGGGGTAAGAAAGCCCTCTTCGTGGAGATACGACGTGCGCGGAAAGTCGCTGCTCCTGATCGCGTTGCTGCTTGCTCTGGCGTCGGTGCGCCCGATGCCGGCCGCCGCGGCTAGCGCGCACGCCGCCGCCTCCCAACCGTATTGGCGCCCGGAGGTCTTCCGGGTCGAAGGCGATCTGCGCCATTCGCTCTACGCTTCTCTGGCCGCGGTCATTCCGGACAGCTTCCTCAATGCGCGCGAACGGGCCTATATGGCCTGGGAAATCGCCGACATTTTCCGCTGGCAGGCCGACTTCACGCGGGATTTCCGCCCGGGCGACCGATTCCGGATCCTGTTCGAGCGGTTGCGCTCGACCGATGGGGAGCTGCGCTACGGGCGCATGCTCGCCGCCGATCTGGTGGTCGGTGGCCGGATGCTCCGCGCCTTCGAATATGACGATCCACAGGGCCACACGGCCTTCTACGACGGGAACGGTGTCTCTCTGCGCCGGAGCTTCCTCCGAGTCCCGGTGGAGTTCCGCCGCATCTCTTCGGGATTCGCTGCGGCGCGCTTCCATCCGATCCTGCAGCGCTGGCGCAAACACGAGGGGATCGACTACGCCGCGGAGCCCGGCGCGCCGGTCATGGCGGTGGCCGAAGGCGTGGTGCTGCGGGCCGGGCCCGCCGGAGGCTATGGCAAGCTGGTCGAGATCCGGCATGCCAACGGTGTGGTGACCCGCTATGGCCACCTCTCGCGGTTCGGGTCGGGCATCCGGCCGGGCACCCGGGTCGCCCAGGGCCAGTGCATCGGCTACGTGGGCGCCACCGGTCTCGCCACCGGCCCGCATCTGCACTATGAGTTCCGGGTCAGAGGCGTCGCGACCGATCCCCGGACGCTGTCCGAGGAAGACGGCACGCCCATCCCCGCCGACATTCGCCCAGCCTTCGACGCTGTCGTCTCCGAATTGACCAACCAGCTGGCTCCCGCCCTCGCCGGTGATCTCGCGCGCGGAGCGATGTAAGCACTAGATTGGGCGACGATGCTCGCCCTGCTCAAGCTTCTCCAATCCATCTTCGCCACCCTCCACTCGGAGGGCACCCCACGTCAGGTCGCGGCCGGGCTCGCACTGGGCGCCGCCCTGGGGCTGACGCCGTTAGTGAATCCTCACAACCTGATCGTGTTCGCATTGCTCTGCCTGCTCAACGTCTCCTTCGGCGGGGGGATGCTGGGATGGGCGCTGTTCACCCCGGTGGGATTCGCGCTGGATCCGGTCTTTCACCGCATCGGGCTGGCCCTGCTCGAGGCGCCGGGGCTGCGATCGCTCTGGACCTCGTGGTACAACGCGCCCCTGATGCCCTATACCAATTTCAACAACTCGGTGGTGCTGGGGAGTTTTCTCGCCTGGCTGGTGCTCCTCCTTCCCATCTACCTGCTGGGCCGCAAGGGCATCACGATCTACCGTGAGCGCTATGCGTCCCGGGTGATGCAGTCGAAACTCTATCGCGCGCTCAGCGCCACCAAGCTGTTCGACATCTATCGCTGGTTCCGCCCGGAGTAGACGGTGAAGCTCTTCCGCTGGCGCGCCATCGCTCCATTGACCCTGATCCTGGGTCTCATCGCCCTGGGATGGTTCCTCTTCGGCGACCGCATCGTGCGGCGCGTTACCGAAGACTCCGCGACCACCGCGCTGGGGACCGAAGTGGACATCGGATGGCTCCAGATCAGGACCGCCCAGGCCTCTGTCGAGCTTCGTGGCCTCGAGGTGGCCGACCCGTTCAATCCGATGCGGAACCAGGTGGAGGCCGGACGGATCGTGCTCGATCTGGATCCGCTTCCGCTGCTCCAGAAGAAGGTCGTGATCGACCGCATGGTGTTGACCGGCCTCCGGTTCGGAAGCACCCGCCGGCGCCCGGCCAAGCCGGTCAAGGGGGGAGACGGTGTCGCAGCGCGGGTCCTCTCCGAGATCAAGACCTGGACTCAGCAGTTCAAGCAGCCGCTGCTCTCACTCACGCCGGTCGACACCATCAAGGCCATCGCGCTCGATCCCACCAAGCTCGGCACCATCAAGGCGGTGGAGATCCTCTCCGCCCGTGCGGATTCAGTGCAACGTAGCCTCGAGAGCGGGCTCAAGTCCGCCGATTACAGTGCGCTGGTGGATTCGGCCAACGCGCTCGCCAATCGCCTGTCCGCGACCAATCCTTCCAAGCTGGGAGTGGCCGGCACCGCCGAGGCCGCGAATTCGGTCAAGCGCACGCTCGACCAGATCGCCCGGGCCAAGCAGCAGCTGGCGGAGCTTCAGAAGGGCGTGACCGGTGGCGTGGCCCTGCTGAGCGACGGGCTCAAGGCGGTCGACGATGCGCGAGAGAAGGACTACGCCTTCGCCCGGGGCTTGATGAAGCTGCCGGGGCTGGATGCTCCCAACATTGGTGCGGCCCTGTTTGGCGCCTCGAGCGCCAGCACCTTCCAGCAGGCGTTGTACTACGGCCGCATGGCTCAACAGTACATCCCGCCAGGCCTCCAGCCGTGGCGGAAGAGCGGGCCCAAGCGTCTGCGCATGCGGGGCATCACGGTGGTGTTCCCCAAGGAGCACGCCACGCCCTCGTTCCTCCTCAGGGATGGCAAGCTGAGCTTCAGCCTGGGCGCCGATACCACCGTGAACGCCTTTTCCGGCTCGGTCACCGGCCTCACCACTCAACCGGCGCTCTACGGCCGGCCTACCACGTTCGGGGCCAGGGGTGCCTTGAGTGGCCCGGCGCCGATATCGGCCCGGCTCGATGGGATTCTCGACCACGTCAGGGCCACCCCTCGCGACTCGATCGACTTGAGCCTGGGCGGCGTCAAGCTTCCCGCGTTCGATCTGCCCACTCTCCCCTTCCGGCTCGATCCGGGCGTCGGCGACGCGGCGCTGGCCTTTGTGCTCAATGGGGATCGCGTAGGGGGGCGGTTGTCGGTCAAGTCCAACGCAGCCCAATGGGCGACCGACTCGACCCGGGGGAAGCCGACTGGTGGCGCGGCGGGCGTCGTCTGGCAGGTGGTCTCAGGTCTCAAGGAGCTCGACCTCAAGGCCACGCTGAGCGGAACAGTAACCGCTCCCAACCTGTCGATAAGCTCCAACCTCGATCAGGCGGTTTCCGATCGACTGAAGGCGATGGCGGGAGATCAACTCGCCAAGGGAGAGGCCCGGGCCAAGGCCGAGGTGGACCGACTGGTGCAAGACAAGGTCGAGCCGGTACGGCAGAAGGTAACTCAGGCCGAGGCGGCCCTCACGGGCAAGCTCGGCGGGAACCAGCAGGCGCTCGATGGGGCGCAGAAACGTCTCGAGGCCGAGCTCAAGCGCCTGGGACCGGCCGGCGGCCTGCCCAAGATCAAGCTTCCTTAGAAACCCATTCCGGAAATACTTCATTCGCCATTACTGGGAACTTCATGGTGGGTGTAGTACCCCTTCCGCGACTCATGGTCCTGCGTAGATTCCGCGCGTCGTTTTCCTGAACCGAGCCTTCCGATGCGCATTGCTGTGGCGAGGGAGACCGCACCACGCGAGCAACGTGTGGCCCTGGTCCCTGAATCGTGCAAGAAGCTGATCCAGTCGGGGTACCTGCTCTCGGTCGAGACGGGGGCCGGCGCCGCCTCCGGATTGAGCGACCAGGCCTACACTGACGTTGGGGCGACCGTCGAGGCCGATCCTGCCGCCTTGCTGGGGTCGGCCGACCTGGTGCTCAAGGTGAACGCCCCCACCCTGGCCGATTCCGGTCGGGACGAGGTCGCTTGGATGAAGCCCGGGAGCATCTACCTCGGCTCTCTCATGCCGCTCCGGAACCTCAAGGCGGTCCAGGCCCTTGCCGGGCGCAAGATCACCGCCTTTTCCACGGACGCCATTCCCCGCACCACGCGGGCCCAGGCGATGGACACTCTCTCCTCGATGGCCAACATCTCGGGGTACAAGGGCGTCCTTCTGGCCGCAGCCGAGCTCAACAAGTACTTCCCGATGCTGATGACGGCCGCCGGTATGGTCCCGCCGGCCAAGGTCTTCGTGGTGGGCGCGGCCGTGGCGGGGCTGCAGGCCATCGCGACGGCCAAGCGCCTGGGTGGCAATGTGGTGGCCACCGACGTGCGGCCGGAGGTCAAGGAACAGATCGAGAGCGTGGGCGGGAAGTACGTCGGGATCGAGCTGAGCGAGAGCGCCTCCGCAGGGGGCGGGTATGCCAAGGAGCTTTCGGCGGACGACCGTGCCCGCCAGCAGGAGCTGCTGGCCGCTCAAGTGGCCCAGTCGGACGTGGTGATCACCACCGCGCTGATCGGCGGGGTGTTCGCGCCCAAGCTGCTCACGGCCGCAATGGTCAAGTCGATGAAGGCGGGTGCGGTGATTGTCGATCTGGCCGCGGACGGTGGGGGCAATTGCGAGCTTTCCCGCCCCGGCGAGACCGTAACGGTGGGCGGCGTCACGATCATCGCTCCGCTCAATCTCCCCTCAACCGTGCCGCTGCACGCGAGCCTCCTGTTCTCGCGCAACCTGACCGCATTCTTGCAGGCCTTCACCAAGGACAAGGCCTTCCAGCTCGACTTGAACGACGATATCCAGCAGGGCGCCCTCATCACCTATGAGGGGGAAGTGAAGAACGCCCGCACCCGCGAAGCCCTCCAAAAGGCGGCGTCATGAGCATTCCGAGGAAGAGCAGGGCACACCGGATGGCGAGACCGATCGCGGCGGCCGTGATGGCCGGTCTGCTTTCGATGGGCATGGTGGCCGGCGCCGCGGCCCAGGCGCCGACCGAGACCACGGGCGCACCGTCGATCGATTACTGGTCGCTGCTCTTCGTCTTCGTGCTGTCGTCCTTCATCGGGCTGGGGATCATTCGCCGCGTCTCCCGGTTGCTGCATACCCCGTTGATGTCGATCACCAACGCGATCTCCGCCATCGCGGTCGTGGGGTCGATCATCGTCACCGGTGCCGACTACCCCACCCCGATCCGGATCATGGGCGCCGTCGCCCTGTTCGCCTCGATGACCAACATCGTGAGCGGATTCCTGATCACCGACCGGATGCTCAAGATGTTCAAGACCGACCATAAGCAGGTCGGGGGCGGCCGCTCATGATCCACGGTCTGGTGCAGTTTTCCTATCTGATCGCGACGGGGCTGTTCGTCTTCGCACTGCACTGGATGAACACGCCCGCCACCGCGCGGCGCGGGGTCTATGCCGGTGTGGCGGCGATGGTCATCGCCGTCGCGGCCACTTGGGCCCAGCCCGAGGTGGTGCATCACGGCTGGATCATCCTGGCCATCGTGGCCGGCTTCGTGGTCGGGGTGCCACTCTCCATGGTCCCGCTGACCGCCGTCCCTCAGCGAACCGCGCTCTCGCACGCATTCGGTGGCCTGGCTGCCGGGCTGGTCGGGACAGCCAAGTTCTACCTCTGGTATTCGGAGGGGGCAGGGAACCTGACCACCTTCCGGATGATCGCCATCATCACCGAGATCATCCTCGGTTACCTCACGTTTACGGGCAGCCTGATGGCGGCCGGGAAGCTCCAGGAGGTCAAGTGGATCCCGCAGCGGCCGGTGACCTACCCGCTGCAGAACGTCAGCAACTTCGCCCTCATGAGTATCGCGGTGGCGGCCGGGATTGCGCTCACCATCTCGCCGACGGCGGACTGGGCCCCCAAGCTTTTCCCGCTCATCATCGTGCTGGCATTGCTGTTCGGCGTACTCCTGATCATCCCGATCGGTGGCGCCGACATGCCGACGGTGATCGCGATCCTCAACTCCTACGCCGGCCTCTCCGCCGTAGCGATGGGGTTCGTGCTGGACAACAAACTTCTGATCACGGCGGGCGCGCTGGACGGCTCGAGCGGACTCATCCTCGCCATCATCATGTGCAAGGCGATGAACCGTTCCTTCACCAATGTCTTGTTCGGCGCGTTCGGCCAAGTGCAGCAGAAGCAGATCGGCGGGGAGCAGAAGGTTTACAAGGGGGAGACTATCGAAGGGGCGGCCCAGGTGATGGAGCAGGCCAACCTGGTGGTGATCATCCCCGGGTACGGCATGGCCGTGGCTCAGGCACAGCATAAAGTCCGGGAACTCTACGACCAGCTCAAGAAGCGCGGGATTACCGTCAAGTTCGCCATCCACGCGGTGGCAGGCCGGATGCCGGGGCACATGAACGTGCTCCTGGCGGAAGCCGACATCCCCTATACCGATTTGTTGGAGATGGACGACATCAACCCGGACATGCCGCAGTGCGATGTCGCCCTGGTAGTGGGAGCCAACGACGTGGTCAATCCGGCCGCCCGCTATGACAAGAGCAGCCCGATCTACGGGATGCCGATCATCGACGCCGATAAGGCCCGGACCATATTCGCCATCAAGCGAAGCAAGAACCCGGGCTTCGCGGGGATCGACAACGAGCTGTATTTCTCAGACAAGACCTGGATGCTCTTCGGTGACGCCAAGAACGTCATCGGCGAGCTGGTGAAACAGCTTTCCGGCGGCAGCGGCCTCCACTAGCCTCCCCCACGCACCCCACCCAGCGAAGGCCGCCGCCCGCCAGGTCTAGCGCCGGTGGTGACCTGGCATGGTCGGCATTTTGAACTCCGTGTAACCCGCCGGCACTTCGAAGAGCGAGGCGTCCAGGCTCTTCGCCTCGACCTTGGTAGCCAGCAGCTTGACCTTCTTGTTCGTCCCCTCGACGTCACTCAACTTGAGCGGGAAGAACCCCTCTTTGAAGAACGCCGCGTACTCCGGATGAATCACCGCGCCCGGGTCCATCCCCGGGCCGCCCTGGCCGCCCGGTCCCATCCCGCCGCCGCCAGCCATCATGATGTTCCCCATCCCCTTGGCCACGCAGATCTCACGGGTCACCTGGGTGACCACGAGGTAGTTGTCGCAGGTCTTGCCGGCGATGGTCTCGTGGGTGCCCTCGGCCGTGATCTTGGGACTCGCAGTGTCGGACTTGTTCTTCATCATCCCCTTGGCCCGCTCCGCCATGTCCTTGAGGTCCATCACCATGTACATCTTCTGCTGGTCCATGATCATGGTCTGGGTCCCGGCCTGGGGATCGGTCAACATGGTCGCTCCCCGGGTCTCGGTGCGGACCTTCCCGCCCTTGTAGCTCTGCGTCATATCCATGGTGCCCTTGTCCGTGGTGACCTGATAGCTCACGACACCTTCGAACGTCTGGGCCTCGACGACCGCTGGAAGCGACCCCATGGTCAGGGTGAATAGGACCAGAGAGACGCGAACCGTACAGCGCATGAAAAGGTTCCTCATTGGAGAATGTGATCTGATCACGAGGGCGAGACACCGGGCCACCGGCGGTCCTGGATCGCCGAGTGCCGCTCGAGGTCGTCCTGCGCGGCCCGATAGTTCCGCTGCCATTCCTCCCGCCAGGCTTCGGGCATGTTGGCCCGGAAGAACTCGGGGGTCAGGAGCTCGGTTCCCCGACCGCGGTGGGAGGCGACCACATCGCCCAGGTAATGAGTCGCGTGGCCGGCATCCATCGTATTGATGACCCGACACTCGAAGGCCGCGTAGCAGTCGTCCAGAATCGGCACTCCCAGGACGCCTTTGTGGTGCGGGATCGACTGCAATTTGTCCTGATCCCGACCGCTCACGAATCCCAGGCGATGGACCAGGTCCATCTGGCCCCGGTGCAGCAGGTGCATGACGAACTGGCCGCTCTGCCAGATGAGGTCGTGGCTGAAGTGCCATTTGTGAATGTAGACCGAAACCCGGGGCACCCGGGGTGAGATCGAAGCCCGCATGGCGCTGTCCGAAATCATCCCATTCGTTCGTCCCCTCCAGAGCGTCGTTATGGCGACCACCGGTGAGGCCAACTGGCGGATCAACTCGTAGGATTCATCGGTCAGCATGGCGGGAATCTTAGAAAGAGGTCGGCTACTTCGGCAGCGGGCTCTCCTCTTGAGGTCACAGCCGTGCAACGTCGAAATGGCTACAAATACTTGGCTGGCAATGAGTTACGTTGCTAAGTCAGGGGTCGCCTGAAAAGCGGCCGGATAAGTGCAACGATGGCCACCGATGGGGAATCCTAGGGTTCCTGATGGCTCTCGCAACACGCTGGGGCACTAGGAGTTAGCTAAGCCATTGATTTTGTGGAATTTATCCTTATATTCGGTGTCGAATTTTGAGCACCCTCTGCGCGTGCGGAAGTGACACATAGCCCAAGGGGGAACACAGTGAAGATGCATCCTCGTCCGAAGCGTCGCGCGGTTCGTCCAGCGCAGATCGCACGGGCGGTCGACGAAGGTCGCGAAAGTCTGGATCTCTACCTCGACGAAATCAGCCGGGTTCCCCTGTTGAGTCGGGATGAAGAGATGGCCTTGGCGCGCAAAGCGTTCCGGGGCAACGTGGCCGCCCAGGAGAAGCTGGCGCGGCACAACGTGCGTTTCGTGGTGTCGGTCGCCAAGAAGTTCCAGAACCGGGGGGTCCCGCTGGTCGATCTGATCGGCGAGGGCAATCTGGGGTTGATGACTGCCGCGCGGAAGTTCGATCCGGACCGCGGAGTCAAGTTCATTTCCTATGCGGTGTGGTGGATCCGCCAGGCGGTACAGGCGGCCATCGCGCGGCATGGGCGTCCGGTGCGGGTGCCGCTCAATCGTACCGCGGATTTGAGCCGGCTCGGTCGTACGACCACCCTGCTCAAGGATCGGCTGGGCCGCATGCCCACCACGGAAGAGCTGGCGCGTGCCACGGGCCTGACGGTCGAAGCGGTGCGCTCGTTGAGCGCCCTCAATACCGAGGCGGTCCGGTTGGACCACCCCACGCGAGACGGCGACAACAGCGAGCGGATGGAACGTTTCGCCGGGCTCGATCAGGAAGGCACCGACAGCAGCGCCATCGCCAACAGCCAGACTCGGGATATCGAGGCGGCGCTGGCGGCGCTCCCTCCTCGGGACGCCAAGGTCCTGCGGCTCTACTTCGGACTGGATGACGGGAACAGCCGGACGCTCGAGGAGATCGGGCGGATGATGGGTGTGACCCGGGAGCGGATCCGCCAACTCAGGGACCGCGCCTTGCACCGGCTCCGTGAAGGACAGCAGGGCGAACGGCTGCGGGATCTGGTGGCCTGATCGCCCGTCGACTCGGAAAATGAACGAGCCTCCAGGAAACCTGGAGGCTCGTTTGCTTTCACGGACTCTCGTCGGGCTCGCTACATCCCCTCGCTCGCCAGGAAGAGCCGCAGTACTCGCTGCAGGATCCCCCCGTGGCGGTAGTAGTCCAGTTCGACCGGCGAGTTGAGGCGCACCACGGCGGGGAAGGTGATGGCCTTCCCGTCCTGGGCGGTCGCGGTAACCGTCACGGTTCCCCCCGGTCGCAGCCCACGCGCGATTCCCGTGATTCCGTACGTCTCCTGTCCCGTGAGTCCCAGGCTGGCGCGCGTGGTCCCCGGCTGATAGGCGAGAGGGAGCACGCCCATTCCCACCAGGTTGCTGCGATGGATCCGCTCGTAGCTCTCGGCGATCACCGCCCGGACGCCCAGGAGCGCCGGCCCCTTGGCGGCCCAGTCACGGCTGCTTCCGGTCCCGTATTCCTTCCCCGTCAAGATGATCAGCGGGGTCCCCTCCTGCTGGTAGCGCATCGCCACGTCGTAGATCGAGGCGACCTCTCCGGAGGGGAGATGCCGGGTCCAGTTGCCCTCCCGATCGGGAACCAGTGCGTTCTTGATCCGGACGTTTCCGAACGTGCCGCGCATCATCACTTCGTGGTTGCCTCGACGCGCGCCGAAGGTGTTCCAGTCCACCTGTTCGACCCCATGCTCCTTGAGGTAACGGGCGGCCGGGCCGTTCTTGGGGATGGAGCCGGCCGGGGAGATGTGGTCGGTGGTGACGGAATCTCCCAGCACCGCCAGGACTCTCGCTCCGGCGATGTCGGTCAACGCTGGAGGCTCCGTGGGGAGCGACTGGAAGAACGGCGGCTCCTGGACATAGGTGGACTTGGCGTCCCACGCGTACCGGCTTCCCGAGGGCACCGGGAGCTCCTTCCAGACGCGGTCCCCCTCGAAGACCGAGGCGTAACGCTGCCGGAACAGCTCCGGCTTCAAGGAGGCTGCCATCGTCGCGCGGATCTCCTCGGCGCTGGGCCAGATTTCTTTCAGAAAGACCGGATCTCCGTCGGAGCCGATCCCCAGCGGCTCGTGCTCGAGATCGATGTCCACCCGGCCGGCCAATGCGAATGCCACCACCAGCATCGGCGAGGCCAGATAGTTGGCCCGGACCTGCGGATGCACCCGCGCCTCGAAATTCCGGTTGCCGCTCAGCACTGCGGAGGTCACCAGGCAATGCTCGTCGATCAGTCGAGCGACGGGGTCGGGGAGGGGACCGCTATTGCCGATACAGGTGGTGCATCCGTAACCCACGACCTGGAACCGCAAACGCTCGAGATCGGCCAGGGTCCCTGAGGCCTTCAAGTAATCGGTCACCACCCTGGAACCGGGGGCCATGCTGGTCTTGACCCAGGGCCGGGTCTCCAAGCCCCGTTGGATCGCCTTTCGGGCCAGCAGCCCCGCGCCGATCATCACCGACGGATTGCTAGTGTTCGTGCAGCTGGTAATGGCAGCGATGACCACCGCCCCATCGTGGAGCTCGATGGGGGTTCCGTTCAGATCCCCGGCCACACGAGGTGCCTGCACGGCGACCGCCGTGCCTCCGTGGCCTCCCTCGTTGACCCAGCGGGAGTAGTTGGCCTGGGCGACCTCGCGCCGAGCCGCCGGCGCCTCGGGGAGCATCAAGTCGGGGAGCGCGGTTTGGAAGTTCCGCTTGAGCTGCCGGAGCGCGACCCGATCCTGGGGTCGCTTGGGTCCCGCCAGGCTCGGTTCGACGGAGCCGAGATCGAGCGTGAGGGTTTCGGAGAAGACGGGATCGGGTGTGGCGTCGGTGCGGAACAGCCCCTGCTCCTTGCAGAAGCGCTCCACCCGGTCCACAATGGTACGGTCGCGTCCGGTACGCTCGAGGTACTGGAGGGTCTCGTGATCCACCGGGAAGAACCCCATGGTGGCCCCGTACTCCGGCGCCATGTTGGCGATCGTGGCCCGATCCGCGAGCCCCAGCGCCGAGAGGCCCGGACCGAAGAACTCCACGATCTTGTCGACCACCCCCTGCTTCCGCAGCAGCTGGGTCGCGGTCAGGACCAGGTCGGTGGCGGTGGTGCCGACCGGAAGTGTGCCGGTGAGCTTCATGCCGACGACTTCCGGAATCAGCATGAAATAGGGCTGGCCCAGCATCACCGCCTCGGCTTCGATGCCGCCCACTCCCCATCCCAGTACACCGAGCCCGTTGATCATGGTGGTGTGGGAGTCGGTCCCCACCAGGGTATCGGGGTAAGCGGTGAGCTCCCCGTGCTGCTTCCGGAGCTGCACTACGCGGGCGAGATACTCCAGGTTCACCTGGTGCACGATGCCGGTGCCGGGGGGCACCACATTGAAGTTCCGGAAGGCGCGCTGGGCGAACTTGAGCAGCTGATAGCGCTCGAGGTTCCGCTCGAACTCGAGGTCCACGTTCCGTTGGTAGGCGTCGCTCGACCCGTAGTAGTCCACCTGGACCGAGTGATCGATGACCAGGTCACAGGGGACGATCGGGTTGATCCGGTCAGGATCGCCGCGCATCCGCGCCATGGCGTCCCGCATCGCGGCCAGATCCACCACACAGGGGACGCCGGTGAAGTCCTGGAGCACGACCCGGGCGGGCATGAACGGGAATTCGCTCCGCTCGGCGGCCTTGGGTGCCCATTTACC
>Ga0075301_1000061_pt1 | contig 18700 bp, 22 predicted proteins | sample Browns_TuleA_D1_FD_120053 | JGI IMG/M metagenome (GOLD analysis project Ga0075301, IMG submission 120053) | Natural and restored wetland microbial communities from the San Francisco Bay, California, USA, that impact long-term carbon... | ecosystem: Environmental > Terrestrial > Soil > Wetlands ... | reverse complement strand
CTTTTGCTGTAGAGTGATGTGTTTCCAATGCTTTAGCTTGTAACTCGTGTGAAAAAGTTGAATCAAAAATTAGATAATCACAATTCTTGAAAAATTCTTCAAGTTTTTTTGTTGGTCTAGTATCACCTGATATTCCAATTCTTTTTCCTGGTCTTTTTTCACCTAAAACATCAGATGATTTTACAATTTTATCTCCAACATGAACATCTTGTCCTGTTTGTAGATTATGCCACAACTCCCCTTCGGGTACTCCAAATTCCTTTACCTTATCAGGAAAAAATCTACCCGGCTTATCTTTTTCTTGAAAGAGATAGGAATAAGATGTGACAGAGTGATCTGCTTCACATGAATTTATGCTATAATTTTTTTCATTTACTATAACTCCTTCGTTTATCGTAGTTATCATTACAGGAAAAGACAAACCAAAATTTAATACTTTAATATTTGCTGCAATAAATTCTTCAATTCCATCAGGACCATAGATTTCAATAGATTCTGTTCGATTTTGTAATGTCATTGTTTGTAATAATCCAAGAATTCCTATACAGTGATCACCATGAAGATGGGTTACAAAGATCTTCATCTTTTTATTCCAACCCAAACCAGACTTTAGAAATGAAATTTGTGCACCTTCACCTGCATCAAACATTAAGATTTCTCCATCTTTTTCCAAACAAATACATGTTAACCCACGTTCTGTGGTAGGTTGTGCGGCTGATGTACCTAAAAATACAAGTTTCATAACTATCTATTTAGAACATCCTTATACAATTGCTTTTGCAATTATACCAGATACGTCTACTACTGCAGTACTACCTGGAATAGTATTTGCACTTACAATTTTTGATACACCATATTTTTTTATTTTCTTTTCTGTATCTTCTCTTAGCAAAGCATGAGTACAAGCAACAAAAACTCTTTTACATTTTTGTTTTTTTAGAAATTCTGTTGCTTTGATAATACTACCCCCAGTACTTATCATATCATCCACAATAATCAAATCTCTTCCATTTACCTCATTAAGATGAGATGATCTTATCTGAACTTTTCCTGTTTTTCTATTTCTTTGTTTTTTCAATACTACGTAATTTGTTCCAAATAGCTTGGCAAATTCTTTGACACGCATAGCTCCTCCAAGATCTGGAGATACAACTAAAGGTTCTTTCAACTTTAATTTTTTAAAATAGTGAACTAGTTGAGGCATTGCAGAAACATTTTTTGAAGGAATTTTAAAGTGTTCTAAAGCAATTTTACTATGAATATCTACTACAATGATTTTTGATAACCCTAATGCCTTGAATAATTTTGCAATTACATCCATAGTCACTATTTCACCAGGTAGAAACTCTCTATCTTGTCTAGCATAACCAAAGTAAGGAATAACAGCTATTACATTAGATGAATATTGTTTTGCTTTTGAAATCAGTGATAAAACCTGAATTAGATGAGAATCTACAGGTGGATATGTTGATTGAACAACTATGATTTTTCCTTTCTCTGGTTTTCCATTAATTGTAATTTTCCCTTCCCCATCTGGAAAGATTCGTAAATTAGATTTTAAATAAATAGCATTGAGTTTTTTTGCAATTTTTTTAGCTAGTTCTTCAGATGCATTACCCCCAATTACAGTAATTTTTTTCAACAGTTCATCGACAAAGATCCGACTCTTAAATTTTGAGGGTATATGGACAAGAAAAGTTTAGCGGCCATTACGAAAATAAATACTGTCGAATACACAGATTTTGAAGATCATTTTTAATCGATACTCGTAATCCTATTTTATGAAGATTAAGGGTTTTACAATTGAAAATTTTAGACTGAAATTATACTATTAACAATAAGATATTGTAAACCATTAGCAAATTCTTTATCCGAAATTAATCGTTCTGACCACCAACCAGCATTATTTCTCACCCAATCTGGAATTACTGAATTTTCAGAAGATTGTCCATTACTTGTTAAAGGAACTGTAATAATTCCTTCTTTAATCATGAATTCAATTCCTGATGCAAAGTCATTATCTTCAATCTGATTTGTTGACCACCAACCAGCATTATTTCTCACCCAATCTGGTATCATAATTTTATTGGATTCTTCTATTCTATCTACTACAATAGGTAGGCCTACTCGAGCAAGACTATTTCCGTCTAAATTATTAAATTGTAAAGTAATTACTCCCCTAACATTTTCTGGAATTATGAATTCTGCTTTATTATGCTCATTCTTAGAACCAGTACTTACGCCATCTTGAGTAAAAATGGTTTTCCCATTATAAATAATAGACAAGTCATAACTAACTGAAATAGGTCTGTCTTTCAAAAATACATCCATAATATCAAAATCAAATTTCACCTTTGAACCTGAGATAACATCTTTTGGTTCCCAATCTAACACAATTCTAAACTGACCATTTCCTGTAACAGTACTCAATGGCAAATTTTCACTTTGAGGCTTTAACAAGAAATTCATTTTATTAGAATCTTCTTTTTGCTTTTGATATAATTCAAGTAAATCATTTTGATTCAAAACTATGTGAATAATTCTTTGATCCTCTGAGAACTCATCAAGGGTGATTGCTCTCTCAGGAACTTCAATCTCATTCACATTTAGGGAGTACGCTGAAACCATTAGATCTCCAAATGTTTTAGATATAATCAATTCCTCATGAATAATTGAAGTCTGATTTACATTTTCTTTACTCCATTCAAAAGGCATTGAAAATGTTAATGATTTGGTAGCAGGTTCATAGTAAAAATCTTCAATTTCATCATAATATGTAATTAGACTAAGTTGTTGAGTTCCAAAATTGGGATCATTTACATCATAAAAATTTCTTTGCGGAATTGATAACCCTACATTATATTCGATTGGTTTTTCTAATGGTTTAGAAAATGAATCTGCTGTTGTAATTACAACTTTAAACTTGTATAATCCTCCGGTATTGAATGGTTTTCCTGTTACTTGAATAATATCTTTCTTTGCACCGATTAAAGCATCAAAAAAACTTGCTTTGTTTTCCTGTTTAATTGAAACATTATCTGAATCGCTATGTAGAAAATCCATTACAAGTATTCCATCGCTAGTTCCAAAGGTATTTTCAAAAAGGGTCTGATCTTTTTTTATTGCTTCTATGTTGTATGTTACATCTCTAACAGTAATTCCAGTTTCTGTATCAAATAACGCAAAGGTTATCTCTCTATCAGAACTATCGGGATTTTGGTATTGTGAAGATGAAACTTCTAAAGCCACCATTTTATCTCCGAGCTTAACCGGAGGAAATACCTCATAACCTACCCCATGACCATAAGAATCTATTATGATAAAAGGTAAAGTCATCAAAATTAATAAAATTCCTAATATCATTTTTTGAATTAACATCTTCAAATCATTTTTTCCTGTTTATTTTTCTCTTCTTTTTAAGACTTCTTTTAATAGCTAATGAAAAAAGTGTGCCTGCAGGTATTGCAATTATAGTTCCTATGCTTACATATGGAGCCAGAAAGAAATCTCCAATCCAAATTCCACCATCAGTTGTAATTTCCATAAACGTTCGTGGTCGTAAAACTAACTGAATAGTTTTTGAATCAATCTTTTCATTTCCAATATCATCAGTATAACTAACTACTACTTCAAAAGGAATTTTATGTTCTGTAGCCAATTCTTGTTGCGGAGTTTTTATCTGTGATATTATTGAAATTGGAATATTTTGTTGAATTGATGAAAATGAATGAGTAGACTCCCCTTCAAATACAATATTTTCAGGAGGAATAATTTGTACATTTACTTTAGTTATTTCAATATCTTGAGAAACTATCTCAACCTCAAAAGGGAATTCAGCATTTGGAAATATTGCTTCAGGTGTTATGGTGTGTATAATCACTTTAGGTTGATTCTTGATTATAATCGGAATTGCTATGTTATTTGTAGTAGCACTTTGTGGTTCTACATTATTCTTTACAAGAACTTGAGAATATAGGATATTTAGATAATGTATGCCAACACTAGCATCCGATGAAATGTTAAAATCAATTGTTCTTCCATACGAACCTTCGGTTGATAATCTATCTATTTTGATTTCATTTTTATCAACAGGAATTATTGAACCATCAGGATTAGTAATTATTAATGAAATATCTTGCTTATCTTCCCAACCATTATTTTTGATTAAAATTGAAACTGAGAAAGTTCTTCCAATTACTACAGACTCGGGATGTATGATCTGTAAATCCATACTGCCTTCCATTGTATGTTTAATGGTTTCAGCCTCTGCTAATGGTAAGTAAATCACAAAGAGTATTGAAAATAATAAAAGGGCATGATAATAGATTCTCACAATGTTTACCTGCTTTTTATAGACTTGAGGGCTTTTCTATGTTACCAAGAAATTTTCCTAGTGATACTGTATGGCTAAATTTACCTTTAGAATAGGCGTTTGTAAGTTGTTGATTCATAAACCCAATTATGATATAATCCTCCAATAGGTGAGAAACCATGGTAACCGAGGTAGCAAATTCAAAAGAGAAATGCCAACGTTGCGGTAAAGGAAAAATGGTTACTGATAATGAATCAGGAGAGATGTTTTGCTCAAAATGTGGCTTTGTTATGTCGGAAAAATTACAAGAATCTGGTCCTGAATGGAGATCCTTTACTCAAGATGAACATGGTGATAGAGCAAGAGCAGGTGCACCAACATCACTTACCATGCATGACATGGGGCTTGCAACCATTATCAATCCAATGAACAAAGATGCCGCAGGAAGACCATTATCTGCATCAATGAAAAGTACGATTGAACGTCTTAGAACTTGGGATAGTCGAAGTCAGGTTCATGAACCAGTTGACAGAAATTTTAGACAGGCATTTAGTGAACTAAATAGATTAAAAGATAAACTTGCAATTTCAGATGCTGTTATAGAAAAATCAGCATACATTTACAGGAAGGCATTAGATAAAGGATTAGTACGTGGAAGATCAATTTCTGCATTAATGGCAGCTGCCCTTTATGCAGCATGTCGAGATACTGCAACTCCTAGAAATCTAAAAGATGTGGAAATTGCTGCAAATATCAAAAGAAAGGACATTGCAAGATGCTACAGGTTGCTTGTAAAAGAACTCGATCTTAAAATGCCAGTTACAGATTCTATTCAATGTGTAGCAAGAATTGCAAGCAAAATAGGTATTGCAGAAAAAACAAAACGTTATGCAATAACAGTTTTGAAAAGTGCGCAAGAAATAGAAATTTCTGCAGGTAAAGATCCTATGGGTTTGGCTGCCGCAGCTTTGTATTTATCTTGTGTCAAAAATGGTGAAGATAAAACACAGAGAGATATTGCAGAATCTGCAAATGTTACAGAAGTAACCATTAGAAATCGATACAAGGGATTAAAGGAAATACTTAATCTCTAACAATATTCTGGATTCATAAACCATTAAAATTAGGAAGACGTACCACTTACTATCATCATCGCCACTCTTTCAAAAATACTAAGCATTGTTTCTCCAGTTAACATATCAATGATTCTATCCCCAAATTTATCAATTACAAAATCTACCCCATCTCCTAACACTTTAGTTTCAACAACAGTCAATATCTGATCTAATGTCTGTTCAGCCATGACTTCAGATGATTGACCCCCATCACTAGTAAATCCGAATATTGAAGGCATAATCCCGCTAAGAATATCTGGAGTAATATTTTTCATTACTTCTGATGCTGCATGTTCAGAAGGATCACGTATTGCATTAGCTATAATTTCCGAATCCATCAAAATATCTTAAGAATATCTATCCTATAACAAGGAAGGACCTTCAATACATGAGAATTAAACCAAAATGGCACATTATTTAATATCTAATTCCAATATGGCATGAAAGTTTTTTGCTTAAAATGCATTAAAAGAGATAACAAATTAAAACATCACATTACAACAATAATCAAAATTGAGTGCAACTGACCTACTTCGTAAAGATCATCTGCAGATAAAGCGATTAGAAAAGATTGTCTCAAAATGCTATCATGACCTTTATGCAGGAAAAAATATTCCATTATCTGATATAGAAATAATTACATTAATAATTTCAGAATTTTTAGATTCTATTCATTATTCAAGAGAGGAAAATTCGTATTTTCCATGTGTTGCTAGTTATGAAACTCTAAAAAAAGAAATTCGGACCTTTTTGATAGAACATGAATTTGGTCGTAGAATTGCTAATAAGATCGCTAAACACCTACAACGATGGAAAAAGGGCGAAGATGCCAGAGAACCAGTAGCAAGATTTCTTAGAACATATTCTATTTACTTACAGGATCACATTGCGAAAGAAAATACATTTTTTGACAAAGCAGAAAAAACTGTGCTTTCAAAAGAAGAAGAACAAGAGATGTTTGAACAGTTTCAATCTATAATGGTAATTACAAAAAAAATTGAAGAAATGATTAAACAAATTGATTTTTTAGAAAATCAACTATGGTTTAAAAATTAATTAAAGAAGAAATTAGATAAATTTTTAGAATATGAACTCCAAGATTATTTGATGAGTATTTTATGGAAATAATGGGTAGAGGATTTCGTCAAATTATTCAAGAATCTCCACTCTATTTTCAAATATTTCTCAAATTTGCTGGTTACAAACTTTTCAACAAACGTAGTCCACTTTATGGTTCAGCAGATATAATCAATGTATGTAATCTTCATTGTGAACATTGTTACTGGTGGCTAAATAGAAAAGAAAACGAGGAGCTTACTGTAGAGCAATGGAAAAAAATAATTGATGAAAAATTCAAAAAACAACATGTTTTCATAGTGACTCTTGTTGGTGGCGAACCAATGATGAGACCTGAGGTTGTAGAATTGTTTGTTAAAGAATTTCCTAAAAGAGCATGTGTTGTAACAAATGGAACCTACCCTATTCCAAATCTCAATGATATTTACTTTTATTGGATTTCAATAGATGGTACAGAAAAAATCCATAATAATATACGTGGTGATGGGACTTGGGCAAAGACAAGAAAAAATGTTTTAGACTATGTAGAAAAAAATGGTGAGAGAGGATGGAAAGACATCTGGATTACCATGACTATCAACTCACAAAACTATATGACTGTCAAACAAGTAATTGAGGAATGGTATGACTATTCTAATAAAATTGGATTTCAATTTCATACTCCGTTTATGAAAGGTGATCCATTATGGCTTCCTTTTGGAGAAAAAAGATCTAAGGTAATTGATGATATAATTACTATGCAAGAAAATGGGTATAAAGATTACATTATCAATCCAAAAAGTCAACTAGAAATAATGAAAAAAAATTGGGGAGGAAAAGAAACAACTCCAATAGATTGTCCAACATGGGCTATTCTATCAGTAGATCATATGGGTAGAGAAAAAAGGCCTTGTTGTATTGGAAGTGCTGAAAAAACCTCTATGAAACCAAGATGTGAAGAGTGTGGTCTAGGTTGTTATTCTGTTTTAATTGGATATGGAATGAAAGGTTAGGTAGTTAGCTCAGGTTTTAATGTCCATACAATAGCTAAAATGACAAAGGGTACTGATATCATTCCAGTAATCTCAAGAATAATTATTAATTGAGTCTGAGCTGCCTCAGGAGGCGCAGTTAAAATCCATGGTAATGGAAGCGTTATTACAAACCAGATAATTGAAAGTAAAGCAATAATCTCGACTTTTTTCTTTGTACGTGGATTCATAACTATTCATTTTCATTGCTCTATTAATTTTGTTACTATTCTAATCATCTGAAGATACATCTTCAATTCTTTTTCATAACTCTAAAAAAGTTAAAATTTTACTCCAAATGTCCAACGTCTATTTATTATGAAATTAATTGCTCCCGCAATACATATTGAGATTAAAGCAGCTAACATGTAGTAAACAGTCAATGATTCAACAAGAACATAAATCGATCCCAGTTGAACTGCCATTCCCAACATACTAACACTAACAAATTTAACATACATTACAATTATTCGTTGAGAATCAATGGAATCCGTAAACGTCCAGAATTTATTTAAAACAAAATTAGAAGTAATTGAAACTGAAATTGCTAATGTATAGGATAGAAAATACCATAAACCAACATATTCTGTTAAATAATAAAGTAGGCCAAGATTAACTAGAACTCCACTAGCCCCTACCGCATAATACTTTGCAGCATGTTTTGCAAAAAGAGATAACCTACTTTTTTTATCTTGATTTCGTAATGTCATTAGCTTTCCCAAGTTAGGATGTTATTAATAAGTAAAATCCCGAACTATTCAAAATCATTTAATTTTGATAATTACAAGATTTTTCCTTTAAAAAAATATAATGTAATAAAAAATTTATAATTTATCAAAAATAATTGTAAAAATTATATTAAAATCTTAAATAGTTTAAATTCATATATTAATTGATGCGAAAGGATGCAAATCCTATCGATTAAAACCGCGTGGCTCCGCAGAACATATAGTAAATGTCAAAAGTCTTGATGACTTGGATAAAGAGAGGAAATCTCTCAAAGTTCTGCATCGGGAGTCACGCCATTTCTTATTTATTGCTTAATAATTTCCACTGAAACTGGTCCAAGAAGATTTCCGTGTGGGTTTATAGTAATTTTTACTTCTTCCTTTTGAGGAATTACTATTCCATTATTGCCAGAATATTCCCATGTATAGTAAGTTGAAAAACCATTTTCATGAGGAGTTCCCTTTAAAGTAAAATTCTCAAAATATCTAATTGATTGACCACTCAATGAAATAGTCAAAATTTGAGGACTGTCCCCATTAGGTACAAATCGGTAAGCATATGTCCCTTCTTCTATTTCAAATGATTTAGTAAAAATCCCATTTTTGTAATTTTCAGGATTGGCTAGTGTCACATGAAAAATACTACTTTTATCCTCATTTTCTTCATTTTGAAACCCAAATAGTCCAATCGCTATTGCTATTCCAATTGCAATAGTAATATAGCCCCCAAACTTTTTCTTCATAAAAAATTTAATAAAAATGAAAATAATAAAATTTTCTTAAAATGATTTATTGAAATTCTAATATGTTTTCATTTTCATAAATCTAAATTTTCATGTTTTAGGCTCAAATTTTCTTTTAGAAGAAATATTTAAATACTAACAATCTAAGTTAGCGTAAAATGCAAAAATGTCCCCTCTGCGGTGAAACACTCAACAACGAATCTGGAATGTTTAGTCATATCCGAAAAATTCATCCTCAACGAACTACTTTACAGAATATCTAGATATTAGTATTAGACATTTTTTCCGATTATTTGTCAGGGAAATTTCATTAACTGTTAATCTAAATTCACATCTTGAATTAAAAATCAATTTTTTTAGCATATTGCATGGCAAATTTCCAAAATAAGTGGTCAAAGCCAGTAAGCCCTGGAATAACTGAAAGAATCAATGAAGCTGTTAAGCCTAAAGGCGCTCTAAAGCCTCGAGTTGAAATGGCAGTCAGAAGGTTACAAGGGCAAATATCAAAATTAGATAATATGCTTACAAAATTAAAACAACGAGATGAAAAGATTTTCAATAGAATTGTAATTGCTACTCAACAACATGATACTCATACCTCTAAAGTCCTATCAAATGAACTAGCAGAGGTAAGAAAGGTTAGTAGGGTTCTTGGAAATGCAAGGATGGCCTTAGAACAAATTGAATTAAGATTAACAACATTTCATGATCTTGGTGATACTGTCGTAACAATAATGCCAACCATAGGTCTAATGAAGAGTCTTAAATCATCACTTGTCAAATTCATGCCAGAAGCAGACCAAGAAGTAAATAGGATGACAGAAATGTTGGGTGGATTAATGACAGATACTTTCTCAGGAGATTCTTCATTCGGTGTTGATCCATCTACAAATGCGGAATCTGATAAGATTTTACAGGAAGCAGCTGCAGTCGCCGAATCAGCTGTGGATGAAAAATTCCCTTCAATGCCAATTGAACAGGCATCTCCATCATCTACAACTACACGATACATGTAATTATTTGAAAAAAGATTCTATAGAAAATAAATTTTAAAAAAAAGTTAAGAGTCTTTTCTTGATTCTTTAAAATTTTTGATTTTTTCGCCTTCTATGTTAATAATAGAATCAATTCCTGAAAGTTTACCTCGTAGATTATTTATCAACGAACCAACATTATCGGCCTCATTTTCAACTGCACTTCTTTTTCTAGTTAGATTCTGAATTCCTTGATTTTCTTCCTCGATATACTCACTAACCTTCATGAGTTTTTCTTTCAAATTTTTTATGTCCACAGATTCATCTTCAATTTCTTTTTCTAGATTTGTACGTTTATCCTTGAGATTTTTAATCATCAGGCCCACGTAATCAATTGCCTCTTCTAATTTCACTCGTTTATCCTTTAAAGCTCTAATTCCAAGCTGGCTTTCAGACTGGGATGAAGTTTGTGTTTGGGGTCTATTTTCAGATGGTTGAGGTACTATAGCTTCAGGCTCTGAAATAGTCTCTTCAGGATGGTATTTTCTTTCCTCGACTGGTTTTTCTTCCACCATTTCCGAACCTCCAGATTCTTCATATTCTTCCTTCTTTTTTCTAAATTTCTCAAACATTATGACTAGAGTTTGTGTGTACAGTATCGAATAAAAAGTTAGAGATATGAGAAGCTGACTATTAACTTTCTTACTGTAAATCCACTTCAAGGTTTTGTATTTTCCCCCCGCCACATAAAATCGCCAAAATCGCTCTTTATTGGGAATGAAACATGTGTTCCGCTAGGCGTTCCGCTATAAGGTTTCAGAATGTCCCTCATTAACCAAGCATGAGTATACTAAACCATGTCAAAACAACAATACAGATCCGAAATGGGCATCATGGGAGATATCCTTGGTGTTACCATGGATGGTGGACGAAGTGGGGTAATTGTCTCTGCAATATCCAGAAAGGCTAATCTTTCTCACTATGCCGTACTTGACAAATGTGAGAAGTTAGTAACTGCAGGCTTAGTAGAGTCAGTAAAGAACGACAGGAATAGAGTTTATTTGATGACCGAAAAGGGAGTCAGATTTTTCCAAGAGTTCCAGAGATTTCAGTCCCTCGTTGAATCCATGAATCTAAGGTATTAGTAAATGAACCAACAAATGGTAGTGCCTTACTGGCAAGACCGCTCTCCAGAGGATGGAATGCTTTTTGTAAGGACAAAAGGTATCCTGAAAACGATGGTTCGAGCCCCTCTTGTAGCTGTAGGGTTAATTGTGATGGCAATATCTCTGCCAGTTCAAAGTACTTTTGGTACAATAAAGACACTAGAACTAATAGTATATCCAGATGGAACAACACACATCTCCACTGAAATTTCATCTGATCCTTTAGTACCAGATTTCCCAGTAAAGCTATTTGGCACTACAGTTGATAATTTTGTTGCACAGGATGAAAATGGCTTCTTACTTTCAGCAAATATTGAGAATGATTATGCTTTGATAGAAACCCTTGGTTCGTCCACTATATCTGTTAATTATGATATCCAGGACCTCGTATCTAAAGAAGGAAGAATTTGGTCATTTAAAATCGATTCACCCGTAGAATACTCACTTTTGATGCCAAGCAATATTGTCATAGTGGGAATGAGCACTTATCCACTAAATATGCAGATGGTTAATGAACGATCTCTGCTTTTATTGCCAAGTGGTCCAGTTGAAATAAACTACTTCTTTGGGGTATCTCAAATTCCTCAAACCCCAACTCCTGACCCCGAACAAAATTCTGATAATTCTATTTACTTTATAGGTGGAGGAATTGTAGCTGCTGGAGCTATTGCAGTAGTATTCTTAAGACGATCAAAAGGTATTACCTCTAAGAAAGTTACTGAAACAAATGTAAAACAAGAACAGATTATGGAAAAACCTCTAGATGTAAATACAATTTTTGAGTTAAGACCAGAATTAAGGGATGATGATAAACAATTAGTTTCATTCATTTCTTCAAATGGTGGCCAAGCCTATGAAAGTGAGCTTCGTAAAAAATTTCTTCAACCACGAACTACTATGTGGAGAGCAGTAAAAAGATTAGAAAGATATGGAATAGTGGAAATAGAGAAGAAAGAATTACAAAACTTGGTTAGATTGAAGAAAAAACTGGAGGATGTGAACTAATGAGAAAAAAGATTACTTCTATTGCTTTATTGGTTTTAGTAGCCTCCATGATTATTGGCAGTATTCCTAACTATGTCTATGCTGATTCACAATCCAACTCATTAATCAGAATAGCTACTCAGGCTAGAGATCAGCTTAGAATTCAATTATCGAAAGTTGATACTTCTCAAGAAATTAAGGAAAAATTTGAGTTAGGTTCTGCTGAGATTGAATCCCTTATCAAAGCGTCAAATGATGAGAATGTTTCTGCAGCAAGAGAGCATTTCCTTTCCGCCATGAAAATATTCAATGAAATAATCCAACAAATATCTGAAAGAACATCGACGTCTGAAACAGCATTATCTACATCACAACCATCAAAAGCCCCAATTATTTCAAATGAAATTGATAGATTAGAAAGATATATTGATCAACTAAAAGGTATTTCTGACAAAAATGGATTTGAGATTGATTTTAGTCATGCCTATGAATTAATTGATTTAGCAAGAAATCAACTCAAGGAAGGTAATTCTGAAGAAGCAAATACTACCATTGAGGATATAAAAAATTCAATAAATGATCTTAACCAAATACTTAGAGAAAAAACATCACAATATACTACTGAGCGTGCAAAAACATTAGCTGAAAAATATCTTGAAGATCTAGACAAACTAATTACGGAAGCAAAAGAGATAGGAGTCCCTCAAGAAACACTTGATAGACTAGTTGAAATCAAAAACCATTTGAATTCAGCTTCTGATTCTTCTGACGTCAAACAAATTATTAATGAGCTTAAATACCTAATTTCAATTAAACAAGATTTTGAAGACACAAAAATCGAGCGCCTAAAATCAAGAGTAGATCAACTTGAATCTAAATTAGTCCAACTTTCTAATTCTCCTTATGATATTCCAGAATTAGGTAAAGCAAAAGAAATGCTTTCGGACATAAGAATTCTCATTTCTGACGCAAATTATGATGAAGCATTACCAGCATTTAACTCCCTTAATGATTTAATTAATGAAATTGAAAATTCCATAAGCCAAAAAGATGAAGAAAAAACTGTAAAAGAAGAAGGCACATCTTCATCCCTTTCTGATTCAAAACCAGAGAGAATCAAGATTAAAATTCAGAAATTAGAAACTGAACTTAACAAGCTATCTGAAGATATTGGAGAAAATGCTGCCGCAAAACGATGGTTAGATAATGCATTATCATTATTAGAAAACGCAAGAAATTATGTGGATGATTCGCCTAGTGAATCTTTGAAAATTATTAACAGTATAGAACAAATTATCAAGAGAATACAAAACACCATTCAATAACTTCATATACATTTTCATGATGAAGTCTGGTTACATGGCTTCAAAACAAATCACTTTAGGAGTAGGAATTCCAATGATAATTGTAGGTGCCTTAATTGCATTACTATGGGCTCCTGTAGAAATTGAATTAGGCGAAACTGTAGAATTTGTTGGAAGCCTTATTGGAATTTTAGGAGTGGTATTTTTTATTGCTGGACTTTTTTATACAAAAGAGCCTGTGTTACAATAAAAAATCATTTTCATTTGAATCAAATATCATCGATTAAATATTCAACTTGAATTTAGATAGTCCACTTGAAAGTTAGATTATTTGAAATATTCACATCTGTTGAGGGTGAGGGAATTCTATACGGAACAAAAACGCTTTTTGTAAGATTAGCGGGATGTCCCTTTACATGTTTCTATTGTGATTCACTCGAAGCACTTCCAATGGATTCTGGTAATGAATATTCTATACAAGAATCATATAATTTGATAGATAAAAAATTAGAAGATAACACCTATAAAGTGAACTTTACTGGAGGAGAACCTCTTATTCAATATGAAGGAGTCTTAGAAATGGCAAAATATGTGAAATCTAAGAACATTCCTACTTATCTAGAATCATCATGTTATGATTCAGACAAATTTTCTAAAGTACTTCCATTCATTGATTATGTTAAAATTGAATTTAAGACACCAGATTCTCAATTTGTTGATTCAAAACATTATTCAAAATTAATTGAAAATGCTTTAAAATGTCTACAAGATTCGGTGGAATCAAAAAAAACTACATACATCAAAATAGTAGTTAGTTCAAAAACTGAATTAGAAGAATTCAAAAAACTACTTGACAAGATCTTTATAAAAGTATCAAAAGATAATCTTTCTGGATTTATTATTCAACCCACATATGGTATTGCCGAACCTAGTTTGGAAAAACTATTAAAATTATATGATCTCGTTTTTCCTTTTTATAATGAGGTAAGAGTTATTCCTCAGCTCCACAAATTCATAGGCGCTCCATGATAACTAGTGGCAATATCAAAATTTTGGTAAAACTTTCAAATATGAGAACAAATTCTTCATTTGTACACATGGACAAAGAGAGAGTAAAAAAATTGGTTAGAGAATTAATCATAGAGCTGGGCGAAGACCCAACACGAGAAGGATTAAGAAATACTCCAGAACGAATTGCAGAAATGTATAAAGAAATTTTTGGGGGGTATGATACTGATGCTCAACTTTCAATACAGTTTTCAGAAGATTCAGATGTTGTAATTGCAAAGGATATTCAGTTTTATTCTATGTGTGAACATCACATGTTACCATTTTTTGGTAAAATTCACATTGCTTATTCTCCAAATGGACATGTTTTTGGAATTTCAAAATTAGTGCGATTAGTTGAAAAATTTTCAAAGAGACTACAAATTCAAGAACGACTAACCAAGAACATCGCAGACGAACTTTATGCCCAAGGTGTAAAAGGCGTCATTGTCATGGCAGAAGCTGAACATCTATGCATGAGAATGAGAGGTGTACGAAATGATGCGATGATGATCTCATCTGCCTTTAGAGGAATTTATGAAAAGAAAGAAGAACGCCAAGAAATTGTAGAGATGATTAGGAAAAGTTCCTCTGATTTTGTTTCTAAGATCTCCTGAAAAGATAAATAATCAAATTAAAAACCACAGTTGTGGTAACTCACGATAATATTCACATTCCTGCTGAATCTTTTCCTCATTGGGTTTGGTTTGTTATTGAATTTACTATCGTTTTAGCTGTTTCAGCTTTATTGTCCAGAGAAATTATGGGAGTCTTTGAAGGTCTTGAAGAAACAATGCAAAATTGGGTTTATTTTGGTCTTTTAACTGCAATCTTTGGAGGTTGGTATATTATAATTCGAGGTTTTATTTTAAAAAAACCAATCTTAACAGGTCGTAGTTAATAATTTAGTCTTTTTAGAAATACTATTCTATCTCAAGTATTTTGTTTTATCAACAAGTTTTGCTTTAACAAATGCGGCTTTACGATTGTTACAAGATTCACAAGTTCCACAATGTATTTTTTTATTATCATAACAACTCCAGGTATTGAAAATTTTATCACCCAAAATTCTGTAACCTTTTTTTAATAACTCACTTTTAGATAACCCACCTTTAAATGGTGACCATATCTCTATTTTTTTCCTAATTCCGAATTTTATTCCATCTAATTCTCCTTCATTAAGAGCCCGTTCCATTTTTTTTGAAAAACTTGGTCTACAATCCGGATAATTTTGATCGTCTTTATGTGCACCATATGCAACTAGTGACGCATTTAATGTAAAAGCCCACGCAGTTGCAATTGATAGAAAGATTGCATTTCTAATGGGAACTACTATGGAATAATTAAATTTATGAGGAATTTTATTTTTTGAACTAGTAAGAACATTTGTCTCTCCGTATAGACTTTTCATAAAGCTAATGTCTATAATTTTATGTTCTTTTAAACCTAGATTTTTTGAAAAAGTTTTTGCCATCTTTATTTCTTTATTTGCTCTCTGACCATATGAAAAAGAAATACCATAAAGATCATATTTGGATTTTAAATAAGCACAAATACATACAGAATCAATACCACCACTGAAAACTACGACAGCTTTTTTCAAAAATTCCCACCATAAATTATTATTACTAATTAATTTTTAATAACAGTAACTCCCTTACTTGGTTTACAGATTATAACATCACATTTTTTATTTGCTGAAACAAAACCTTTTGCCATTGATGAAGAAATTTTTTTAAGATTTGATGATTTATTTGCAAATGCAATTACAGAAGGTCCAGCTCCACTAATGGTCACACCTAACGCTCCTGCTTTCAAAGCATTTTTTTTCACTTCACTAAATCCTGGAATCATATGTTGCCTTGCAGGTTCCACAATAACATCTTTAACTGATTTTCCTATGAGGATTGAATCTTTTTTCATAAATCCTACCACAATTGCTGCTGCATTTGCCAAATTAAGAATACTATCCGAAATATTGATTTTAGATGGAATCACATCTCTTGATATTTTAGTTTTTTTTGCAGGTACAGTAAGTTTAGGAATAGCTACACATAATACAAGATCACTAGGAGGATCAATTTTGATAACATCGAGAGGATTTTTCCTTACTATTACAAATCCTCCAAGAACAGATGCGGCTACATTATCATAATGAATTGTTCCTGCACTGGCTTTTTCACCTATTCCTGCAAATTCAACTAGCGAATTGGAATTAAGATTAAGCTTGAATAATTTGTTAATTGCCATTGCAGTTGCAGCAGCAGATGCTGCACTGCTTCCCATTCCAAAACCAGCTGGGACTCCTTTCTTGATTTTAATTTCAATTCCATCATTAATTTTGAATTTTTTTATCATGTTTATTGCTACAAGTCCCGCAGTATTTTTTTGAGGACTGATTGGAATTAAATCCGAAGTTACAATCTTAATTCCTTTTTTTTTCTTCGTAATTTTTACTTCATCAAAAAACGCATCTAAAGCAAGACCAAAAACATCAAATCCAGGACCTAAATTTGCAGTAGATGAGGGAGCTCGTACTGTTATACTTCTAGTCACTAATCTTCCACCTCTTCACCTAAGTTTATGATTCTGCTTAATGCACTTTGTAAATTAATCATTCCATCACCTGTAACATTTGAAATAGGAAATAATCCTTGGGAAAATCCCCCGATGTTTAGACCTCTTAAAATATTAATTATGAGAGTATATGTTTCGCCATCAGATTCATTTAATATTGCTGTTTCAAGTGATTTAAGATTTGTAGACCATTGAAGAATTTCTTTCATTTTTGAACTAATAAGATCTGTTTTTGTAATAACATTAATCGTTGAAATACCTAATCGTAATTTTATCGAAGTAGCGAGAAGAGCAATTGATACAAAATTTACTGCCGAGGTGATGAGTGCACCATCATACAGAAAAATATTTACCTTTTCTTCAGCATTTAAATTTTGTACAAGAAAAGGCCCACTTGTTCTAAATGCGAATAATTCAATTTGACCTGGAGTATCTACAATCAAATAATCAGGATTTGCTTTACTTATTTCATCCTCTAATGCATCAACTTTAGATGCAATTAGATCATTAGCCATAATCAATGCTCCATTTGGTCCAAGATCATATTGTTTCATAATTGAAACAATATCAACATGATCTCTTACATCAATATCACAAGGATATGGTAAGTTTTCTACACCTGGATCTAAATTTAATATTGAAGCAAAAGCCCCATTTCTTGTATAATAATCATAAATTTTAGATACTAGTAGAGATTTTCCAGCTCCAGCAGTCCCTGTTACAAAAATAATTTTCAACCTTTTCGGTCTATTTTTTTTTGATTCGCTTATATTTGAATCCATCAGAAAATCATCAAATGAATTGGCGAATTGTTGCTATTCCTGCCACTATGATCCCTATTCTCATAATTGCTATTCAATTTGATATTAAAATTGAAGATGTTTTAGCAATTGGAATTTTACCATTTTTGACCGCTGTAGGAGCGATGATGATAAAACTTGTTCTTCAGGGTGTAAAATTTGCTTATATTGTAAAAAAATATCTTGGACCAGTTGATAGTATTCCAAAATTAGTTGGTGTAAGAATGGGAAGTGAATTCATCAAATTTACAACCCCAATGTTTGTTGGTGCAGAATTTATTATCATTTATTGGTTACATAAAAAAGGAATCTCTACATCAAAATCTTCATGGGTTGCAATTTTGGATATTGTAACTGAAGTATTTGCAGGAGGGTTATTAGCTATTATCGCAGGTATTTTCGCTCTAATGAATGGTGCAATTGTAGTTGCAGCTATAGTTCTTTCTACAAGTGTATTTGTTACTACTCTATGGATGATCCTATTTTTTCTTTCCTCAAAGAAAACTTTTCAAGTACCAAAAAAAATTGCAAATCTTATACAAAAATTTGGAAAAGATAAAGGTAAACGAACTATTGAGCAAACAAATCAATGGATGGAAGAAATCTGTTCAATGAGTAGAAAAAATTTTGGAACAAAAGAATCAAAAAAAGTATTTGCTAATGGTTTCATCCTTTCTATTGTTGCATGGATTTTTTATGGTGCATCATTTATGATTATTGCAAATGGGACTGGATATATCATTGATCTGTTTGATTCTGTAATGGCTGTTATGGGTGCAAATGCAATTGGAAACTTGCCAATTACTGTAGGGGGTTCTGGATTAGCTGAATTTGGAATTGTAGCCTATCTAAATCATTTAGAT
>Ga0075301_1000060_pt1 | contig 19010 bp, 22 predicted proteins | sample Browns_TuleA_D1_FD_120053 | JGI IMG/M metagenome (GOLD analysis project Ga0075301, IMG submission 120053) | Natural and restored wetland microbial communities from the San Francisco Bay, California, USA, that impact long-term carbon... | ecosystem: Environmental > Terrestrial > Soil > Wetlands ... | reverse complement strand
TGCGCTGACGTGGGGGAATGGATACGCCGAAATTGTGCGGGATGGGGGTGGGCGGCCGACCGCGTTATGGCCTATTACCCCGGATCGCGTGCAGGTCCAGCGTGAGACGCGCACTGGGCAATTGTTCTATCAGGTCACGCAACCTGGAGGCGGGCAAGTGCGGGTGGCGCCCGAGAACATGCTGCATCTACAAGGGCTTGGCTATGACGGCATGACCGGGTACAGCCTCATCGCGAAGGCCCGCGAAGCCATCGCCCTCGGGCTCGCCACGGAACGCTTCGGGGGCACCTTCTTCGGCAACGGGACGACGTTCGGCGGGGTCTTTCGGCATCCCGGGCGGATGACCGAACAGGCCATCAAGAATTTCCGCGAGTCGGTGAATGCCCAACATCAGGGCGTCGACCGCGCGCACAAGTTCATCGTCGTCGAAGAAAACATGCAGTACGACAAACTGGGGATCGATCCCGATCATGCCCAGTTTCTCGAGACGCGTCTCCATCAGGTGGAGGAAATCTGCCGGTACTACCGGATGCCGCCGCACAAGGTGCAGCATCTTCTTCGGTCGACCAACAACAACATCGAACATCAGGGGATTGAGTATTACTCCGATACCTTGCGGCCGTGGTGTGTGCGCTGGGAACAGGAGATCAAGCGGAAACTGATCGCGCCGTCTGAGCGAATGATCCAATTCGCCGAGCACAAGATCGAAGGCGTCTTGCGCGGGGATCTTCAAAGTCGGTACGCCGCCTATGCAGTGGGTCGGCAGTGGGGCTGGCTCTCGGCGAATCGTGTGTGCGAACTGGAGAACATGGACCCGTTGCCATCCGGTGGCGACGTCTTCCTCGTGCCGCTGAACATGACACCGGCCGATCGGCTCAACGAGATCATCGACAAGCAAGTCGCACCCGACCCAGCGCCGGCCGCACCATCAGCCCAGATGGATGGCGAAGGCGACATGCAGCAGGCCGGGCGCATGGCCACCGCGATCCGAGAGGCCCTCGTCGAGGTTGAGGCGCGCATTGTGGCGACGACGGCAGAGATCACGCGCGTCCGATCCGAGCAGGGGCAGACACAGGAAGAGGCTGAGGCTGTCAAGGCCGAACTAGAGGCGCTGCAGGAGAAGCAGACCGCCGACGCACAGGAAGCCGGGCAACTGCGGGTCCTGCTACTGGAAGCCACGGAACGGGCAGATCGGTTAGCGGTTGAGCAAGAAGCATTCAAGCTCGCGGCGGCAGACGAGGAAGCGTCCCTCCGAGCTCAAGTGGACGCCGCTCATGCGGAAGCGCAAACCGTCAAGGCACAGGGGACGGAGGAAGCCTCTAGGTTGCAGGCGTTGGCTGACGCGGCAGCGGATCAGGCGGCGGCGTTGGCAGCGGAACGGGATACCTTGCGGGCGGCTCACGAGCAGGCGGCGACAGAGGCGGCCACGCTGGCAACGGCACTCACCGGCACGAAGGAGGAGGCTGAGGCGCTCAAGGCCCAGGCGGCTGCCGAAGCGGCCCGGTTGCAGGCGGAAGTCGACGCCACGGCCACCCGCATGGCACAAGTGGAGGCGGATCGGCTGGTCATGCAGCAGACGGCGGTAGCCGCGGATCTCGCCCTGACGACGCTCCGGGCCGATCTGCAGGCGGCAGAAGCCCTCTATGCTGAAACGTCGCAGGCCCTTGAGAGCGAACACGGAGCCCTTGACGCGGCTCGCGCGCAACTAGCACAGCTGCAGGCAACGATCGCTGAAACACAGCGTGACGTGGCACGCCTCGCAGCCGAAGGGGCGGCCAAGGAAGCGGACGCTATCACCGCGACAACGGCCGCAGAAGAGGCGCACCGCGCCAGCGCGGAGGCTGCGGCCAAGCTGGCTACTGCGACGGCGGACGCCGAAGCCGCTCGGCAACTCCTCGAGGAAGAGACGGCACGACTGCAGGCCGAACGGGAGGCGCACACCGCCACACAGGCGGCGTTGAAGGCCCAAGAGGACGCCCATGCGGCGCGGAATCAGTCGGTGCTGGCTGCGCAGCGCGATCTGGTACATGCCCAAATGGGCCGTCTGATCTTGAAAGTCACAGAGCGGGCGCGGCGGAACAAGGGGACGCCGGCCAAACTGAAAGCCTGGGCGGACAGCAATTACCTGCTGCTGGAAGACACCTATATCGACGCACTCCGGCCAGTGATGCGGGCCCACCTGGCGTTTATCGGGTCCGCGCAGGATGTCGACTCCTATACCCGCGGGATGATTCATGCCCAGCTTGAGCAGGCGCACAGCCAGATCCGCACGGTGGCCGATGGAGACCCGGAAGAATTCCCCGTCGCGATCGAAAAGCTCCTGACGCGGTGGGAGCAGGATCACCCGACGGCCATCGCGGACGTCGTCTTTCAGGAGGAGATGACTTATGTCCGGAGCCTCTAAGGTCGAACGATCGGAGATCGAACGGCGAGATGCGACGTCCACGTTCACCGTCGATTCCAACGATGTGACCGGTCGCACGATCATTCGTGGGACGCCGATCGTGTTCAATGTCTGGTCGAAAGTGCTTTTCGATCCGTATATCGGCAGATTTCGCGAGTTGATTCGGCCGGAAGCGGTCGATCGCACGTTGCGCAGTGCCCAAGAGGTGTTGGCATATTGGAATCATCAGGGCGGTGATGTGCTCGGCAACACCCTCTCAGGGACGCTGCTGCTGCGAAAGACGATGAGCAATCTGGCGATGGAGCTCTATCCGTCCCAGGAATGGCTTGGGACGCCGCAGGCGGCGGCCGTCAAGCGCGGCGATGTCCGCGGCATGTCATTCGGCTTCGGCACGACTGAGGATGGGGATGAATGGTCCGATCAACCGGACAGCGATGGAATCTGGAGTCGAGAAGTCACGGACATGATGGTGTCCGAGGTATCGATTGTCGGTAAACCCGCCTATCCCCAGACGACCGTGGCTGTCTCGCAGCGATCGCTGGATGCCTTTCAGACGCTCCGGGCGAGCGGATCGCGGATCGACTGGCTCCGGAAGGTGCATCAGACCAGGCTGGCTCAGTGAGACGTGGTTTCGCGCAGGGGGGCGGCGGGACGCGGAAAATCCGCAAGCTCGATCGGGCGCGGCATGTCCCGACAACACATGGTCGGCCGGATGCCCTGAAGTGGGCGCAGGCGGTCGCCGATGATATCGTCGCGGCACAACGCCTCTATGACTCCTGCCAGTGGGACGAAGCCGAAGTCGTCATCCGGCGACTCTTGAAGCGGGACGGCTTTAAGCAACCATTGACATTCGATGCACTCGGCAGCTGCGCACAGTTCCAAGGCCGGATGGCGGTGGCGATCGACTGCTTCCGGAAAGCGCTGGAGATCGACCCGGATTACAGCGAAGCGAGAAATCGAATCATCATGATTCTGGACGCGCAGCCTGAGACGACGATCGAACAAGCGCGACGTGAGCGCGATGCGTGGTGGCGTCGACACGGCGAGCGCCTCTATGCGAAACGCCGGCCGCATCTAAATGCCCGCGATCCGGAACGGCCGATCCGGGTGGGCTATGTGTCTGGGGATTTTCAGTATCATTCGGCCGCGACGGTGTTTCATCGGATTGCGCTGAATCATACCGAGCAATTCATCCCGTTCTTCTATTCCACGACGCCGTACAATAAGTACGACTCAATCACGAATGCGTACATCTACCACCCGCAGTTTCCCCAATTAGTCGGATCATCCGGCTGGCGCGACATCGTCGGCTGGCCGGATTCGCTCGTCGTCGACAAGATCCTGACAGACGAGATTGATATTCTCGTCGACTTGTCCGGGTATACCGCGCACAACCGCCTTCCAGTGTTCTGCTACAAACCGGCCCCCATTCAGATCACGGGGTGGGGCTATGCCACGGGCGTGGGCTGGCCCGCAATGGACTACCTGATCGCGGATCGCGTCGTGGTCCCTGAAGATCGACAGCACGAACACGTCGAGAAGATGCTGTATCTGCCCTCGGTGATCGACTACGAGCCAGTAGAAGGCTTACCAGAAGCCAACCCGCTCCCGTGTTTGAGTGGCCCGCCCACGTTCGGTGTGTTCCAGCGGTCGCTGAAGATCAACGCGGAGGATATCGAAGTCTGGCGACAGATCCTGGAGCGCTTGCCAGAGAGCACGTTGCTCTTTAAGGGCATGTACTGCGACAGCTTCGTGGTCTGGATCAAGGAGCGCTTCGGCGCGCAAGTCGCACAAGTCGAATTCTTGCCGGTCACGTCTTCGTATGAACACAAATGCGCCTATCAACGGGTGGATCTCAATCTGGACCCGTGGCCCCAGACGGCTGGTGTCAGTGCCTGTGATGGACTCTGGCAAGGCGTGCCGATGGTGACGCTGGAAGGAGAGAGGGTCATTCAGCGCACGTCGATGAGTCTCTTAGCCTCAGTCGGCTTGGACGGGTTCATCGCACAGACGCCGGAAGAGTATGTGGATCTGGCCGTCTCGTGGGTGACTGAGCGTAAGCAGGAACTCGCGGACATTCGGCAGGGCTTACGGGCCCGGTGCGATGCCTCGCCGATTCGGCACGGGTATTTAGAAGCCACCGAAACGGCCTTCCGTAACGTCTGGCGAGAATGGTGCGCGAAGCCGCTTTCTCTCAGTGATGCGCGGTACCGATTAGAGCAGGTGGCCTCATGAAGCGACGTGACTGGTTCAAGTTGATCGGTGGAGGCTACTGTGCCGCGTTGATACCGGCGCGGCCGGTGTTGAAGGCGACAGTGGCTGATCGCTATGCCGCTTATACCGCTGGCGTCCAGTTGGGCTGGCTCGAAAGGAGACCCTTCGTATTGACTGACGACTTCGTGTTGAACTTCTCGAAGTTTGCGGAGGAGTTGAAAAAGGCCGAACGCAAATTGGCCGAGGGGAACCGATGCCTGAACAACATGATGATCAAGTAAAGCGCGGGCGGCCACGAATTGAAGACGAGCGCGCGCTGCGGTCGATTGTGTCGGTGTCTGTACCGCTTCACGTTCATGATCGGTTGATTCGCCTAGCGGAACGGCGCGGGACCAGCGTCTCCGCCCTTGCACGGGACATGATTACGTGTCGTCTCGGGGTGATGGCGCAGACGACGGCTTAACCGGTCTTCTTCCGCGGGCGGGCATCTATGCTCGCCCTTTTCGCAACTGCAAAAACATCTCCCCGCCATCCTTCGGCATACTTCATCCTGAACACTCGTATACGCCTCTAACTGGGTAGCACTCGTACCCGGCTTAGCAAGGTTGGTCATCTCGCGTCTGGCACTTCCAGGGCGCAGACCCACAGCGAAACGCTTTATCGCGTTCGCTTGTCGGCTGCGCCTTTTGTGTTTGAGGCGCGCCCTCAGCGAACCCACGAGGGCACGCCGATATGACGAAAACAGAACTCTTAGAGAAAAAAGGCCGTTTGGCCAATGAAGCCAAGCAGATCCTCGACACGGCCCACGCGGATGGCCGCGAAGCCCTACGCAAGGAAGAGGAAGAAAAATTCAATTCGATTCATTCGGATATTGAGTCGATCTCGAAACATGTCGCGCTGATCCAAAAACAGGAAGACGCGGAACGCTCCCTGACGGAAGTGCAGCAGCGCGTCACGCAGCCGAATGCGGTCCCCTCCGGCCCGATCGAGTCCCGCCTCATTGCGGGTGCGCGGGATCATCAGGACGCGGTGCGTGGCTGGTTCCTCCGCGGCGCGAAGAGCGCGGGCGCGGTGCCAGCGCACATGGAAGCGGCGGCCCGCCGGGTCGGGCTGAACCTCGACAGCAACGCCCTGAACTATCGCCTGGCCACGCGAGCCATGACCGGGATGAATTCAGAAGCCCGGAAGCTGTGGCAGCAGTACCACGAGGAAGAGCGCGCGATGGCTGGTCCGCAGAGCACCACCAGCGTCGGCGGCTACGCGATCCAAGACGAGGCGATGCGCGAAGTCGAGATCGCCCTGCTGCAGTTCGGCGGGGTGCGGCAGAACTCGACGATCCTCCGCACGGCCACGGGCGGGCCCCTGCCCATTCCGACGGTCAACGACACGACAAACGTGGGCGCGATCATCGGTGAGGGTGTCACGGTCGGCACGCAGGACGCGGCCTTCGGGCAGCTCGTGCTGGACGCCTGGAAGTACACCTCCAAGTCCGTCCTGGTCAGCGTCGAATTGATGCAGGACAGCTCGGTCAACCTCCCGCAGATGTTGGGGCGGCTGCTCGGTGAACGACTGGGCCGCATTCAGAATACCCACTTCACCACGGGCACTGGCACCGGCCAGCCCAATGGGGTCGTGACCGCAGCGACCTTCGCACAGGCCACCACGGGCAACACCACGGCGATCACCTTCGCGAACCTGATCGCCCTGTACCACGCCGTGGATCCCGCCTACCGGAATCAGGCGAAGTTCATGATGAACGACAACAGCATCAGCAAGATCAAGCTGATGACGGACTCGCAGGGCCGGCCGCTCTGGCTCCCAGGGCTCGTCGATCGCGCGCCGGACACCATTCTCGGTTCGCCGTACGTCATCAACCAGGACATGTCCTCGATGACGATCAGCGGGAAGTCGATTCTCTTCGGCGACTTCTCGAAGTACCTGATCCGGGACGTGCTGGACTTCACCCTGCTCCGGCTCGACGAACGCTTCGCCGAGTTCCTGCAGGTGGCGTTCCTGGCGTTCATGCGATCGGACGGGGACTTGCTCAACGCGGGCACAGTTCCGTTGCGTGGGTACCAGAACTCGACCTAGGACGTCGTTTAGAAGCAGCGACTTAACGTACTACGCCGCCGGGGAAGCCATGAGACTTCCTCGGTGGCGCGTTTCGTTTCTCAGAGGGCACGCTGATGGACATTGTTGAGCACTTAGTGCGGAGCTTTGCGCGCCGCATCTCGAAAGACGGCGCAGTCGCCATCATCAGCAACGGCCATCCTGCCCTCGTCGCCGCCTTCGCGCACCTCGGCTGGTCCGACCCCTATCTCGACCCCACGTTACTGCCGCCGCCGCCGCCGCCGGTCATTGAATCGGTGGCCATCCCGGTCATCGAGCCGGCGCTGACGGACACCCCGACAGAGAGCGCTGATGGCGACGATCTGTAGTCCGGAGTACATGTGGACGCTGACGACCGCGCCCACCTCTGAACCCTTTACCACAGCCGAGGCGAAGGCGCAGATCCGCAGTGTCCAGAGCACGGAAGACACGCTCGTCGATACCTACGTCAAAGCGGCGCGGCAGGCGGCTGAACACTATCTGGGTCGCGGCTTATTGACGCAAACCTGGACACTGTGCCTCTCGGACTTCGTGAATCTCATCCCCTTGCCGATGGCGGCACCGCTCGCGGCGATCACGACCGTGAAGTATTACGACGTCGACAACGTTCAGCAAACGCTGTCCAACACCTTTTACACGGTGGACGTCAAGAGCCGGCCGGGGCGCATTGCGTTGGCCTCTGGGCAGGCATGGCCCACGGTGGCGAGTCTGCGGAAGGTGAATCGGATCGAAATTGCCTATACGGTCGGCTACACCTCCGCGTCCTTGATCCCCAGCGACATCATGCAAGGCATGCGGATGTACATCGGGTTGATGGATACGAATCGGGATGGGTTGGATCCCGCAACCGGGACCGCGCTGAAAGCGATTCAGGCGGCCTTCTGGACGGACCGGGTGTTCTATCCCCCGCCTGTCTTTGATTCCTACTGATGCGCGCCGGTGCCTGTAACAAGTACGTCGCGTTAGCGCAGGGGCCACAAACCTCGAGTGGACCCTTTGCGGCGCTGTCTCCCGAGAATGTCTGGGCCGCGATTGAACCGTTCCCGCCCGGAGGCGTGGATGACCGGACGGCGACCCATCTGATTCGCACCCGCTATCACGCGCAGATCGCGACGGCGTGGCCCAGTGTCCGTATTGCGTATGCCGATGGACGGACCAGCACCACGCGGTACTTCTGGGTGCGTGGGCTGCAAACGGTGGATGAAGCCGGGGATGAAATGCGGTTGATCTGTGAGGAAGTGCTGCCGTGAGCGTGACACTCCAGCTGCACGGCCTTGAAGAATTGAAAACGGCGCTGCGCAATTTACCGGCGGACTTGGCTGAGGAAGCGGGCCGCATTGTGGTCGCCCATGCGACGGAGGCTGAGCATCAGATCCACGCGGCCTATCCGACCGGACCGACTGGGCATCTCAAGCGCGGCGTGCGCCTGACCGTGGAACCGTCCTCACGCGTTGGCGTCAGTGCCACCGTCAAGAGCAGCGCGCCGCATGCCTTCATCTTTGAACGAGGCACCGCGAGACGAAGCACCAGGAAGGGTGCCAACCGTGGGCAGATGCCGACCGCTCCGGCGAACGAACGCATGATTCCGATTGTCATTCGGGCGAGGCGGCGCATGGTTGCGGCCCTGATTCAGATGGTCCAGAAAGCCGGCCTCGTGGTGACATCATCATGAGCCTGAGTCTCACCATTGCGGTGCCGACCATCGGCCGTCCGACGCTGAAGGACACGCTGGACTCGATTGCGCGACAGGCGTTGCAGCCCACCGATCAGGTGCTGATCGTCTACGACAGCTTTGCTCGGGACGACGCGAACGCTGGCGCCACGAAGGCACTGGTCGATTCCTACGGCTTCACCTTTGTCGAGTTCAACGGCTGGTATCACTTCCAGGGCAATCCGCAACTGAATCATGCGATCTCGCTGGCCCGCACGGCGTTCTTCTGCGCACTCGGTGACGATGATGTCTACGTCGACGGTGCCATCGCCCGGTTGAGGACGAAACTCACGCTGGGGCGCGTGACGCTGTTTCAGTTCTACAGCCCACGCTTCATTCGCGGGAATGACCGACTGCGGTGTCTGCTCTGGGCCGAGCGGTCCATGCGGATTGCGAATCTCTCGGGCTGCTGCATGGCCGCCCCGGTCGCGTCGCTCGTACCCGTCAGCGCGGAACCGAGGCGGGAAGTCGATTACGAATGGATCCGCGACACGGTGGCTAAGACGGGGCGGCGACCACTCTGGTTGCGGGACTGTCTGATTATTGCCAATCCTGAGTCACGGCACGGCGAGGTGGTGCACCGCGGAGTGGCCGAGTGCCGCGGCTGTGGCTGGCGCGGGTTCCTCGAGGACATGGACGCGGATCTGCTCTGTGAGGACTGCGCCAGGGTCGTTATCCGGGACTGGCTAGTGCCGGCATGATGGGCCACAGGCTCCGTGTTCTGTTAGCGCATCCAGGCGCATCATGGGCGACCGCGGATGTGTTTTGGGGCCTCTTCCACGGGCTGAAATACCACGACGTCGACGTGATTCCCTACCGGCTGGATCATCGGTTTGAGGATGCACGAGCCGCGCTGCATTATCGCTGGCGCCGCATCAAGAAAACCGAGCCGAATGCGCAACCACCAAACCCGGCCGATCTGAGTTATCACGCGAGTATCGGGGCGCTTGAGATGGCCTTGCGCCGTCATGTCGATGTCGTGCTCGTGGTGAGCGGCATGCTCCTACATCCCGATGTCCTCATCATGATGAAGCAGGCCGGGCTCCGGGTGGTGGTGTTGTTTACCGAATCGCCCTACGACCACGCTTCGGAGATGAAAGTCGCGGCCATCGTGGATGGGGGCTGGACGAATGAACGCAGCGTCGTATCCGCCTTTCGTACCGTGAATCCGCATTTCGGCTATTTGCCACACGCCTGGAACCCGTTGGTGCATCGGACCGATCTACCGATTGATGACAGCGTGCCGGCGCATGATGTCGTCTTTGTCGGGACGTCGTTTCGAGAACGAGTGCGCTGGTTTAACAGCATCGACTGGACGGGCATTAACTTCGGTCTGTATGGCTCATGGGATAAAGCCAAGCTCAATACGCATGTCCGCGCCTGCGTGCGAGGCGGTCCGATTGACAACGAACGGGCCGTGTTGCTCTATCGTCGCGCGAAGATCGGGCTGAATCTCTATCGCACGTCCCAAGGCTGGGGGCCGCATGCGCCCTCAATTACTCACGCCGAATCGCTCAATCCCCGGGCCTATGAATTAGCGGCCTGCGGGACGTTCTTTCTCTCGGACCACCGACAGGAGTCTACGGAAGTCTTCGGGGAGACCGTCCCGATGTTCCGATCACCTGTCGAGGCTGCGGCCTTAATCCGTCGCTGGCTGGCTGATGAGGCTGGCCGGGCCCGGATGGCCGCCGCACTTCCTGCGCGCGTCGCAGAGGCGTCGTGGATTCACCGCGCCAAGATGGTGCTGGGGGATCTGCAACAGCTCCTGACAGGGGCGGTCATGACCGCCAGGAGCGCGTAATTATGGCAGTCCACAGCGGTAGAACCGGGGTGGTATACCTCGCGATTGAGTCATCGACGGGCGTGGCGACGAATTGTCTCTCGTTGAATGCGTGGAGCATCGACCGGGCGACGGACAAGTACGAAACGACGGCCTTTGGCGACACCAACAAGACGTATGTGCAAGGGTTGCCCGACGTCAAGGGCACGATCAGCGGCTTCTGGAACGACGCGGAAACCAAGCCCTTCGGTGGGGCGGCGTCCTCGACGGGCGTGAAACTGTATCTGTATCCCGATTCGACAGCACCCACTAAGTATGCCTATGGCACAGCCTGGTTGGATGCGTCCATCGAGACGCCGGTCAGCGGTCCCGTCACGATTACGGGCAACTTCGCGGCGGCTGGCACCTGGTACTTCGGGCTGTAAGACATGGACGGCAATCGCCTGACGATCAAGGGGGCAGTAGGGGAATTGCGCTGGGGGTATTCCCCGGCGGCCTCGCTGTCCTCTTGGGCCATTGCCACCGATTCGGCTGGCGTCATGCGGCTGACCGCCACCGTCATCCAGCAGGATGCGTTTCGGGCATCGCAACGGCCCTTAACGTTTGTCGTGCCACGTCCGACCGGGGCGTGGACCTGGACAATCCACTCGTTGCAGATCGCGGGCTCGACGCTAGTGGCGTCGATCAATCCGCAGGAGTAGTCCGCTATGTCGAGATGTCGTTTTGTCCAACCGGAGTCCGTCCGTCTGCCCCTGTCTGATGGGGATTACCTCGATGTCAAGCGCGAGCTCACGGCCGGGGAGCAGCGCGGCGTGTTTACCGATCTCATCAAAACCATGCATGCCGGCGAGGCGGCTGAGCTCGATCCGAAGCTCGTGGGCACGACCAAGATTGTCGCCTACGTGCTGGCGTGGTCGCTGACCGATGCCGCCGGCCAGCCGGTGCCCTTCAGTGAAGCGGCCCTCAACAACCTGACACCGGAGGACTTCGCGGAAATTGCGAAGGCCATTGATGACCACGAAGCTGCGGTCGAGAAGGCACGGGCCGCAAGAAAAAACGTCCAGGCTGGCGAGACGGCATCCTCTCTGACCTCGCCATCTGTCGCTGGGTGAATTGCGGCTGGAGCCTCGAGGATGTCCAGCACTTACCGGTCGAGGTGCATGAGTTGTTGATTGAGGAAATTCGGAAGGAACAGAAGCCGAATCCCGCATGAGTATTAACGCAAAGTTTGTCGCGGACTTCTCCAGTTTCTCTGACGCGGTCAAAAAAGCCGAAGTCGAGTTGCGGTCCTTTGAAACCGGCGCCGGCAAGGTGGAGAAAGCGCTCAGCCGGATGACCGACAACTTCTCGGGGCGCCGACTGATCCAAGACGCGACGTTGATGACGAAGGCCATCGAGAACGTGGGCGGGATCTCCAAGCTCACAGCCAGCGAACTCGAGGCCATCGGCTCAAAAGCGGCGGAGGCGGCCGACAAGATGCGCCGTCTCGGGATCGAAGTCCCGCCCGGGTTGCGCGAGCTCGCCAAATCAGCCAAGGGCGCAGAACAGGATACGTCCTCGCTCGGGGTGTCCTTCGGCAAGCTCGTCGCCAGTATGGTGACGGCTGAGGCCATCATCAGCGGAGTCAAGACCGCCTTCGGGGCTCTGGTCGGCGGCATTGAGACATCTATCAAGGCTGCCGGTGAAGCCGAGAAGGCTCATGCCCAAATGGCAGCGGCGTTGCGGGCTCAAGGGACGGCGATTCCCAGCGTGATGACGGCCTATCAAGGCTACGCCTCCGCACTCGAGAAAACCACCATCTTCCAGGATGACGCGCTCGAAGGGGCTGAAGCGCTCCTGACGCAGATCGGCAATGTGATGCCGCGGGACATGGAGAAAGCGCTGGCGGCCACGACGGAGCTGGCCTCTGGGCTCGGCATTGATCTGACGTCCGCGGCGACGCTTGTGGCGAAAGCGGCCGAAGGGACGACCACCGGCCTGCGCAAACTAGGCGTGGAAACGACGGACGCGCATGGGAAGGCGCTGGCATTCGGGAAAGTGCTGGATTCCATCACGGATAAGTTTGGCGGGCAGGCGGCGGCCGTGGCGGGAACCTATCAGGGTCGGCTTGAGCAGTTGGGGAACACCTGGAACAACGTCGAAGAATCTATTGGCCGGGTCATCACGCAGAATCAGACGTTGCTCTCGGCCTTTGATGTCCTGAATAAAGCCATTACCGAGAATACCGGTGAACTCGCCAGCATCCATCTTGCGACGAATCTGGTCTCTGATGCCGTGATTCTCTTGGTGCGCGGGATTGCCATCAGCGGCGTGGCACTGGCCGGCTTTGCGGATAGTGCTGCGCAGACCGTGGTCGAGTTGACCTTACTCGAGCGGTTCATGTTGCAGTCCGCCGAGACGGCGCTGCTCTTTGCCAAGGCCATTAATCTGAACGATCCGATTTTGCAAACCTTGGCCGATGTCGGCATGGCCAAGGTGGCTCAGCGGGCCAAAGACATCGAAGCCTCGTTGTTGCAGGCCGGTGCGACAGCGGTCAATGCCAGCAAGTTCTTTAACAATTTGTCTGATAAAGCGGATGCGCTCGCGGCGGAACTAGGTAAGACGCGCGGCCACACAGTTGCGTTGAAGGACGCGACGAATCAATCAACCGACGCATGGACGCGACAGACGAAGGCGATTACGGACGGCAAGAAAGCCGCGGCGGACGTCGCCACGGCGTTAAAGGAAGAAGCGGACGCCTGGGACTTCCTGCAAAAAAAGCAGGACGAGACCATGAAAGAGACCGTGGCCAGCATGCAGGCCATGAACAAAGGGCAGCCAGACTTCATGAAGAAATGGCTGCTGATGCAACACCATGCCTTGCAGGCGGAAGGTAAAGACCTGATCGATCGCATCACCCTGTTCGGCAGCCAAGCCCGTGCAGCCTTTGTGGCGGGTGCTGGACAAAAACCGGCGGATTTGTCGTTCGTCGATTGGGAAGCCGTCAATAAAGTCTCAAAGGCCAGTCTGCAATATCAGGCCGAGACGGCTCGGGCCACGTATGAGTACATGAAGGCCCATGCGGCGGACTTCACGCAGGCCACGATTGCGCAATTCAAAGACCTCGCGAATCAAGCCAATCGCGCATTAGGCGGCATCGGCGCGAACTTCAAAGGCGTGCTCAAGGATTCTCTGGGTGGACTGAACAGTATTTTTCAATCCGCCTTTGAGGGAGGCGGCGGCGTGAAAGGCGCGGTGCAATCCTTCGCGACGAATGCACTGTCCGGTATTCTCGGCGCGATTCCAGTCGTGGGTCCGGTGATCAGCAAGTTCGCCGGGGCCATTGTCGCCGGATTCAAAAAAATCTTCAGCGGCCCTTCGAAAGAAGAACTCGCCAGCCGAGATGCTCAAGCCAAATTTATCGAGCAACTCAACGGCATCGCCACGGCCCAAGAGAAAGCCGCCATTGCCACCTATAGCGGCTCGAAAGCGTATGCCACGCTGGCCATTGTCGGCCGGGACGCGCTGCTCGGGGTGGGGAAGTCCGCGGAGTATGCCGCGCAGGTTGTGAAGAACCTACTGGATACCAAGAATCCCCAGAACTTCGCCGCAGCCATGCGCGAGGTGCAGGACGCGCTCAACCTCCAGAAGCAAGCGCAGGATGCGTTGAACGAGGCCCTCAGCCGGTACAAGTTCACCACGGAAGAACTGGGGCCTGCGCTGGCCGCCCAGAAGCTGAGCGAGCAATCGCAGCAACTCTATAAAGACTGGGAAGTGCTGACGAAGTCTGGGGTCAACATCGCCGCGGTCGGGCGCGAGATGCAAGCCAGTGTCAACGACTTCATCCAGACGGCGCTGAAGACCAAGACGGAAGTCGACCCCGCCCTTAAGCCCATGTTGCAGTCGATGATCGACCTCGGGCTGCTCACCGATGCGGCGGGGAACAAGTTCGGCTCACTCGACGAGGCGGGGATTACCTTTGCTTCGACGATGTCGGACGTGGTCGATGCCGTGAAAGAACTGACGGACGTTCTGCGGCGTGGACTCGGGCTGGCTATTGACGAGACGGTGGCCAAGATTAGCGATATCCCGCGATCTATCGATATCGGCGTCAACTACAACTCGGGGAATGCGCCGGAACCGCCGCGGGCCTTACAAGCGACAGCCAGCCGTGGCGGCATCGTGACCCCCATTGGCATTCAAGCCTTCGCGCGCGGGGGGACCGTCAAGATGCCCGAGTATCTGGCGCGCGGCACCGTCCTACCCTTCGTGCCAAAGGGCACCGATACCGTGCCAGCGATGCTGACGCCGGGGGAAACCGTGCGGACGAAAGCGCAGGAAGCGGCGCTACAGCAGGGTAATCAAGCGCAGAGCGCAGAAGAAATCAAGAAACTGCATGGCGAATTGCAAGCGCTCAGAGCCGACATGGCGCGACGGGACAGGCTCTTGCCGAAAGCCTTACGTGATGCGTTGTTGTTAGCGAGCTGAGATGGCCTCCTTGATTCCAACCGTGGCCGTCGAAGTGGAGCTCAGCGGCGTGGGGGGCGGGTGGACCGATCTCCGTGCGGGTAATGATGTCTTCGCTGGGGCTGGCCTGACGATCACACACGGTATTCAAGGTAGCAGTCCGATTGATCGGGTGGCGAACACAGGCACTGCCACCTTCGCGCTGCGCAACGGCACATTTAATAGTGCGGCCACGCTCGGGTACTATTCCCCACAGCATGCCAGCGTGCGTGCTGGCTGGGGATTAGGGATCGGCTGCCGTGTGCGGATCACGGATCCCGCGACCGCCACGATCTGGACGCGGTTCATCGGCCGCATCGATGCCATTGACCCGATTCCAGGGCTCAAGGGTGAGCGCATCGTCAATGTGATGGCGGTCGATTGGCTGGACGAAGCAGCACGGTTTTCCATTCCTGCTGACATCGGTGAACAAGTCAACCAATCGTGGGATGGCATCCTCACCGCGATCGTGGCCGAAGTCCCGGTGGCCCCAACGGCTACGAATTATGACTCTGGCACCGAATCCTATCCATACGCGCTCGACACGAGCGCCAATGCACGACAAAAGGCCCTGTCTGAATTCAAGAAACTCGCGGATAGCGAGGCAGGCTTTATCTTTCTCACGGCGGCCGGCACGCTGCGTGCGGAAAACCGACATGTGCGGATGACGAATGTCACGAGCGTATGGACGCTGACGGGTACCGAATATCAGGCCTTGGAATTGCCCTCCACGAGAGACGACATCATCAACACCGTACGGGTGACGACACATCCGAAAGTGGTGGACGCGACAGCCACGCATATTGTGTACCGGCAGGCGAACGTGATCGAGTTCGCGGCGGGGCAAACGAAACTGCTTTTAGGTCCCTATCGTGATGATGATACGGGCGAAACGATTGGTGCCACCGATGTGCAGCCCCTCGTCGCTGGCGTGGACTTTACCGCGAATACCAACAGCGATGGCAGTGGGACGGATGTCAGCACCGATGTCAGCATCGTCCAAACATTCGGGCCGAGCGGCGCGAAGTTCAATGTCACGAATAATGGGGCGGTGCAAGCCTATCTGACGTCCTTGGTCCTGACGGGCAAGCGCATTCTTGATCACGGCACCAACACGCTCGAAGCGACGGATGCGACCAGTATCACAACGCATGGGGAGCATGCCGTTGACTTCGATATGTCCTATCAAGCCAATGACAACGTCGGTCAAGGCGCGGCCGACTATCTCTTAGCGAAATTCAAGGATCCGCTGGCGCAGGCACGCACAATCACGGTGATCGGACGCACGTCCGCACTCCTGACGCAGATCCTCACGCGCGACATTAGTGATCGAATCACGCTTAGTGAAACTGTAACGGGCGTAAGTGACGATTTCTTTATCAATGGCATGGAATTGGTCGTGAAGCCCAGTGGGCATGTGCAGGCGACATATATCTTAACGCCGGCACAAGATCCGTTCGCAGGGCTGTACTGGATTCTGGGCACGAGTACGCTCGGCACGAATACGACACCGGCACCGTTCTAATTCATGGAGGACTAGCTTACGGCCTGGACAACTCCGAAGACATGGACCGCTGTCGTCGTGTCTGTGGCGGACCTCAATACCCATATCCGCGACAACGAAAATTATTTGTTCGCCGCGGATTATCTAGCCTTGCTCAAAGCGAACAGCGGCACCAGCACGGCGGCCGGCGCCACGAATGTGGACACCGTCTCGATCACGGGATTAACAGCGAAGGATAGCCTGATCGTCGAGATGACCATCGCGAGCGTGACGCAGCAAACGACGGCGGGTGGGAACCTGTACAACAATACGGACGGGGTCAATATCGTGTCCTGCGGCAACATTGCGGCGGGCACGACTATCCAAGCCATCGGCACGATGCGCCAAGCCCAATCCGGTGCGACAAAAGTCATGGGCTATATCCAAGGGGTTGACCAAGGCGCCGCGGCCATCCTCAACGGCAATCTCGCGACCTTCACCACGAATTGGACCGGATCGTGGACATTGGCCTTCCGACATGGAGGCGTCACGGCCGGCGGGACGTATCAGTGGGCATGGGCAGTTTATAAGCTGGTGGGCCAGTAATGTCGATCAATCAATGGGTTTATGAAAAGGCGACGGGGAAGTGGATGGTGCACTTCCGCGATCCGTCGATCTTCAATAGCGACCCGATCAATTACGGGATCGTCGATTTGGGAGACGGCCAACCATTCCCTGACCCGATTACGGAGCGGTTCGATGCGGTGAATGGACGCAGGGCGGCCACGCCGACGGAGATCGCAGAGTCACAAGCCGATCAACAAGGTGTCGAGGTGACGCGCAAGCTCGATCAGGAACGCCTGATCTCGTCGGTGGTATGGGCCATCATTGACCAGTTTGCGGCGCCGGCGACTGTAGCGAAGTATCAGGCGGCGCGCACGAAGATTATCGCCGCCTACAAGTCGAAACCGTGGGTGCCGTGAAGCCTGAGCGCCATGACGCCTAGTGAGATCGAGACGGTGAGCCTGAAGGAGCATTTTACGCTCGCCCTCTCGGCACTCGACCGGCGGGTGACGGAGCTCTCCGAAGCTGCCTTGCGGGCGGTGACGCTAGCCGCTGAGGCCCAGAACGCCAAGTTGGCCTCGATGAATGAGCTGCGCGGAGCCATGAACGACTTGGCCACGCATGCCGCAACCCGCGATCAACTCGATGCGCTCAAAGAGAAGGTGAACGAAGTCAAGGTGCAGGTGGCCGTCGTCGCGGCCTTGGTGAGTCTGCTCGTCAGTGTCTTAGTGGTGATTGTCTCGCGGTGGATCATGCCGCCGTAAGACAGCAGCGGTGCCCCGGCCCCTGGATCAGAGGAACCGGAGCACCTACGACAGCGCGAGTCACGCGATGACCCGCCCCGCCGCAGCACGATTCTGGATCAGCCAGAGGGGGGCTTTTGCACACATGAGGGGACCGTGTCGGAAGTCACGCAGAAGCTATTTTTTGAAGCGCTGCAAATGCTGAAGGATGACTTGCGGGAAGACTTGGACGAACGGCATACCCGACTTCGAGGCGATATGACGCAAGCCTTCAAGGAGTTAGGGCAGAAGTTGGATCAGCACGCGAAGGACGACATTCTGGTGGACAAGCGGGTTGTGGCGATCGAAGAGGCGCGAAAGATTGAAGCGGCGCAACAGATTAAGCACGGGGCCTGGGCGGGGATGCTCGCGTCGGCTGGGCTGAATGCGGCCATTGCCTTGTTCAAAGGATCGTGGTGGCGGTGACGGCCGATCAGATCGTGGACGCGATCTTGGAGCGGGAAGGCCCTGGCACGCCGCCGGACTATCTCGATCCGCATGATCGCGGAGGACGCAGCCATTGGGGATTGTCAGAGAAAGCGCACCCTGAGGAATGGACGAATGGCCCCCCGACAAAAGCCCGGGCGCGAGTCGTCATGTGGGAAAGCTACGTAACGCCCTTTAAGATCCTTGAGAACGCAGGCATCGATGATCGCTTGCGCGTGGCGCTCATTGATGACGCCGTGCTCTCTGGGGTGACGACAGCCAAGAAGCGATTGCAATGGGTGCTCGGGGTAGAACGCGACGGGATCATTGGCGCGCAGACATTAACGGCGATTGACGGGTGGGCCGAAGGGGCATTACTGCAAGCCTATGTGAAAGAGCGTGCGATTCGGCTGGCACGGATTGTCGAACACGATCACGAACAGGCGCGGTTCATCGTGGGATGGATTAGCCGCGCGCTCTTGTTTTTGCCGGAGGCGGCATGAGAGAGACTGCGACGTTGAGTCAGGACGCCGGGCTAGTTCTGGGAAACAGGCTGCCGCCCCGGCGCCTGGGGGCTGACTCGGGTGAGAGGCTGAACGTCGCAGCCTCACCAGAAAGGATCGCATGAGCCTGCCGGCCTTGCACGTCGATGGGTTGAATCTGAAGGAGACCGGCGGCGCCGTGGCCAAATTGGGCGGCATGGATGCCTTCGCGCTCTTCAAGCGCTGGTGCATGACCGACGGCCCGAACGCCCTCGTGAAGCCGATCCTCGACGACTGGGACAACGTGCTCTCGATCGCGGGTTATACCGGGAAGAAAGCCCTGCGCGTCTTCCGGTGTGCGGCCCCGCCCAATGCGTTCGCGCTCGACCCGTGGTCCTATCCAATGGCGAAGGTCACGGAGTTTACGCAGTATTGTGAGGGCCGCGGCTACTACGTCGATTGGACCGCCGGTGACTATCAGCTCTGCTTCCCTTCGGCCGATGGGAATCGCGGCGAGCTCAATGGCCCGCACGGCATTCGTGAGCACAACAATCAATTCTGCGCGGCGCT